>VOFE01001182.1_pt1 | contig 42001 bp, 59 predicted proteins | sample 5384071 | NCBI WGS metagenome assembly VOFE01 (sample SAMN12384724, study PRJNA508395) | human gut metagenome | isolation source: healthy gut D | host: Homo sapiens
TGAACTGGCTGTATTCCACAATCTCGCCCGAAAGCTGCAAATCCCGTTACGGTTCACCTGCCTCAACTTGGTCTGGCGGGCAAAGACATCGGTCAGTTGGTTGCTGAAAATAGACTGCATGGGCGCCCATACGTATGCAGAACGGATGGGGAAAGCCGAAATCTGTATCGTCTTGGTTTCGTATAGTCGATGGATGCCCGTTGAATTTATAGGAGATGGAACAGGCCACCAAAAAAAGACACAAGACAAGCCCGACCGCTTTGCTTTTAAAAGATCCTCTTTATCCAAACCATATTCCTTTATTTTACGATAAAGCGTCCGTTCGGAGATGTTCAGTTCCTGGGCGGCCTTGCGACGCTTGCCCCGATTCTTCTCCAAAGCCCTCACTATCATCTGGCGTTCCACGTCGTTCAACGACACGGCCTCTTCCACATACTCTTCCGGGTCTGGAATTCATCCGCTCCTTTGGCTGCATGAGCCACAGGGTAAGCGACATCCGGCTGATAGTAGGTTATTGGCTGTTCGACAACCTGGGGGCGGAAGACCGCTCACGCTCCACCCGCTGCCCGTGCACCAGCTTTTCAGCTCCGTCACGTCGTTGCGCAAATCGAAAAAGTATCTTGTACAGCAACTCGCGTTCGTTTTCAAAACTGTGGCCTTCGTTCCGTTTGTTTCAACGGCACGATGTCGTGCGTCACCGGATCTTCGGGGATATAACCGGACAAGATTTCAGGAGTAATTATCCGCTCCGGGGAGAGGATGGAAATCTGTTCCGTTACATTCTTCAGTTGGCGGACGTTTCCCGGCCACGAATATCTTTTCAGCCTTTCCTGGGCTGCTTCCGTCAGTTCCACCGGATCCGGCATATTATACTTTTCCGCCGTGTCCATCGCAAACTTCTTGAAAGAGCAGCACCCGTCGTCTCCCCGTTCGCGAAGAGCCGGCATCTTGACGGGAATCGTGTTCAGGCGATAGAACAGGTCCTCACGGAAACGGTAGCCGCCACGATGCGCACATTCGTCTTGCGAACTTCCTGTCCGCCCACGCGGATGTATTCTCCCGTTTCGAGCACGCGCAGCAGTCTTGCCTGTGTGGCGATGGGCAGTTCGCCCACCTCGTCGAGGAAGATGGTACCCTTATTGGCAATACCGAAGTATCCTTCGCTTTCGCCTATGGCTCCAGTGAAGGAACCCTTCTCATGTCCGAAGAGTTCGCTGTCAATGGTTCCCTCCGGAATGCTTCCACAGTTGATGGCGAAATATTTCTCTCTGCGGCGTGGCGAATTGTCGTGAATCACCCTTGGAATGATTTCCTTACCCACAACAAGATGAACTGGATTTCAAGACAACCGGCCACCCGCACGGCGAACTCTATGAACAACGACAGATAGAACGTGGACTTGCGTTGTGCATGCAAGGCGGCTATCTGGCTGTCTACCTTCCGTATGGACTCTTCCCGCGTGTCGATGAACCGCCGCAGACGGGACTTCAATCCGGGTATGTGGGCCAACAGGCGCAAGGCTTTCATGGCCAGTCCGTTTTATATCCTTTCTGGAAAAAGTAAATGCCCGTACCGCAGAAGGCGGAACAGACGACCATGAACACCGCCATTCCGGCCGACATTTCCCGGCCATAGAGCCACAAGTAAAGGAGGATGGAGAAAGTCCAGAAACAGAAATGGGAAAAGATGTGCATCATGGCATACAGAATCACGCTGGATGTCGCCTTGGCCGCCCACGTACGGTGTCAGTTCCATAATACGGTAAGGCTCGCCGCCGAGAAAGTCCCACCGGGTGACGTAGTTCAGCGCATAACCGCTGATCGTGTACTTATAAATCTTCAGAAAAGGCACTTTCGGTGCCGCCCCGTCGTCGGATGATGACCGACCACGACCAGGCGTTAGAGAAAGACCCACAAGAGGATGACGGCAGGAAACCAATATCCCGCCCGACGGACGTTGTCCCATAATTCCGAATAGGACAGGTCCGAAGTGCAGAGCATAATGATAATGGCCACCACGCCGATGGCCAGAAACACGTTACGGTAGAGAGGCTTCATGTTATTCTTCCGGAGCGTTCAGTTTGAGTTTGTCGCTGTCGTCACGACGCTCGTGATCTGCTTTTGCGCAAAAGGATGGCATACGCCTCTTCGTAACGGACACGGTTGCGGTACACATCCAATGCCGCATAGACCGCCTGGCGGAAAGATGCCTCGTCGGCCTTTCCCTGTCCGGCGATATCGTAAGCCGTACCGTGGTCGGGAGAGGTACGGACAATGGGCAGCCCGGCCGTATAATTCACCCCGTCCGTCATAGACAGCGCCTTGAACGGCGCTAATCCCTGGTCGTGGTACATGGCCAGCACACCGTCGAAATGCTCGTACGTACGGTTTCCGAAAAAACCGTCGGCCGCATAAGGGCCGAAACAGAAGACGCCTTCTTTCTCCATATCCTGGAGAGCCGGCCGGATAATATCCCTTTCCTCCGTACCCAACAGACCGTCGTCACCGGCATGGGGGTTCAACGCCAATACGGCAATACGCGGATTCGACACATTGAAATCCTTGCGCAGCGCCTCATGGAAGATACGGATTTTTGCATTACGGCTTCCTTGGTTATCGCCTGCGCCACGTCGCGGATCGGCAAATGTGTGGTCACCAAAGCCACGCGAAGCACATCATTCATCAAAATCATCAGTGCCTCCCGGCCTTCCCCGGCGCGCTCCTGTATATATTCCGTATGTCCGGGGAAATGGAAACCGTCGCCCTGAATCGTCGCCTTGTTGATAGGCGCCGTCACCAATACGTCGAACAGCCCCTCGCGATAATCCGCCATAGCCCTTTCCAAAGCAGCCAAAGCCGCCTTGCCGCTCTCGGCCGAAGGCTGTCCGAAATCGATCTTCACCTCGTCCGTCAAACAGTCCACCAGATTCAAGCGCCCCTCCACGGCCTCATCCGCTTTCTGTATCGTGACGAAATTTGTCGTCAGTTCCATCGCCTTACGGTGGTAAGTGGCCACTTTAGGCGAACCATATATAATAGGTGTACACAACTCCAACATCATCGGTTCGCTGAAAAGCTTCAGGATAATCTCGTATCCCACACCGTTTATGTCACCGTGGGTTATCCCCACCAAGATCTTACCATTCTTCATATCTTTCGTTTCTGATTTTATTCTTGTTCTTTTCCTGCCACCACGCTGACTTCGGGTATGCTGGCTTTCAATTCACGGGCTTGCTCACCCGGCAAGCAAAGGGTGTACAACGCAGCCTCCAACCGACGGATCAATCCCCGCTTCATTTTCTCCGGTGCATACAAAGCCTTCCGCCACCACCACACGGTTGTTCAACGTGTCCACCCGGGAATGACTGACGAACGGACCGCCCATGGCATCGTGCTCCATCTTCCACAGTCCGCGGGTCTCCATGGCATACTCCCCTTTCACCGCAATGGGTTTCACCGACGTGCAGAGGGTATCGGTGGCCATATACATGCGTGGTTCCGTACCGGGAATGTTCGCTTTCATCACCGAATCGCGCTTGGCCAGCACATATTGTTTATTAAACGTCCGGGGACCTTCGTAGGGATAGGAATACATGCAGATGTTCACCAACCCCGAGGCCGTGTTGGAAGATGCCCAGAAGAAATCCTTCCCTTTCTTGTAACTTTTGATTTCCACCGGTGCCCAAAATTGGCAACTGAAGATGGAATCGGCCAAGTATAACACGACCTCCGAATGTTTTTTCTCCAATTCATTGATTTGCCTATTCATTTCCATTTTCACCAAAAAGTCGATGATGGATTGGGCATTCTTTTGCACAAAAGCGGCAAAGTCCTTTTCATTCGGACTTTGAATAGTCAACACGACTTGCGGTTGGGCATACACGTCGCGTGTGAATTTCATTTTGGTCTGTGTATATTGGTTGGGAGCTATATCCACCTTTATAATGTTCCGAAAAATGTTCAACACCTGATTGAAACGTTGCGGGTCGGTTTGCGAAATCCGGAACGAACGCTCGGGCTGCGGAAGGCCGGGAATATCCGTATCCAATACATCAAACAGCGCACGTCCCGCAGGACTGCCACAGAGAATCGCCCACAACGACCAACACCTCATACGGGCGTCCGCTTGAGGAGGGCTTAGCCAAATGGTCACAGGCCGCCAAAGTGTTACAACAGCCCATACTCCACACCATAACATCCACCTGTATTCCAATTTCCTTTTCATAGTCCTATTCTGTTTATTAAAGTTCCACACCTTGTTGCTTCGCCGTGCTCAACAACCCGCAAGCGGCAAAAATATCCTGTCCGCGCGATGCCCGGATGGTAGAAAAAAGTCCGTGTCCGGTCAGATAATCCCGAAAGCGCAACATGCCTTCCTCCGACGTCCCCTTCAAGTCCACACCGGGAACAGGATGGAAACGAATCAGATTCATCCGGCACTCCAATCCGTCGAGCAAGCGTAAGAGTTCCTTGGCATGCGCCGGGGTATCGTTCACCCCTTCGAACATCGTATATTCGAAAGAAAGACGACGCTGATGCGTAAAGTCGTACTCCCGGAGCAACGTCACGATTTCCCGCAGGGCGTAACTGTTCTCGGCCGGCATCAACCGGGCACGCTGGTCGGCAAAAGGATTATGCAGACTGACAGCCAGATGACATTCACTCTCGTCCAAGAAACGTTTCAGCCCCTTGCGCAGTCCGACGGTAGACACCGTGATGCGTTTAGGGCTCCAGGCATAGCCATAATCAGCCGTCAGAATCTCCGTGGCGCGCAACACGTTATCCAAATTGTCCAACGGTTCTCCTGTCCCATAAATACCACATTGGTCAGGGTTTCGCGTTCCGGCAACGAATACAGTTGGTTCAGGATATCGGCTGCCGTCAATTGTCCGGAAAAGCCCTGTTTTCCGGTCATGCAAAAACGGCAGTTCATCCTGCACCCCACCTGAGAAGACACGCAAAGCGTAGCCCGGTCGCCATCGGGGATATACACCGTCTCCACATATCCGCCCGCCGCCGTACGGTACAGATACTTCACAGTCCCGTCTGCCGAGCGTTGACCGTCCACCGGTGCCGCACAGCCCACGGTATAACGTTCGTTCAACAAACGACGGTTCTTCGCCGAAATATTGGTCATTTCGTCAATGGAAGCCACCTTCTTCCCATACAGCCATTCCGCCATCTGACGGGCGGCAAATGACGGCATACCGATTTCTCCCGCCACGGCCTTCAACTCCGCCAGCGTCATGCCCAATAATGCTATCTTATCCTCCACGGTTATCTCTTCTCCTTTATTTTACAGGCAAAGTTACGGAAAAAAGAGAAAACTTTCCACTATATTGGACTTCTATTAGTATATTTGCACGCTATAATACATAAATTACCACATGAAATCGTCATCACATTCTCCACGAATAGACTGTTTCCTCCCTTGCGGAACGGAAAATCAAACCGCCGGACTGGTACAGGAACTCCGCGACAGCGGATGGACAGGCCGTATCTACGGGCTATGCCCCGCAGGCGTCGGGGCCATCCTGCCGGAGACCTGCCTGCCGTTACCTACCGACGGGATTTTCAGCACACAGACTATCCTGGACATGGCTCGCCTCTGCGAGGCCGAATACTGCTTGTTCTACCACAAAGCCTTGCCGCTGGAACTGGGATTCCATGCCCTCGACCGACTGTTGCGTGTGGCCGACGACACCCGTGCCGACTTGCTTTATGCCGACCACTACGCCATACAGGACGGGACACGGCAACCCCATCCGCTCATAGACTACCAAAAGGGCAGCCTGCGCGACGATTTCGACTTCGGCCCGTTGGTCCTGATACGTACCGAAGCCCTGAAAGCATACGCCGGACAAGAGAATTTGCCCGACTATCATTTTGCAGGATGGTATGACTTACGTCTGTATCTGAGCCGTCACGGCGAGTTGTTCCATTAAACGAACTCCTTTATACGAAAACGGAAACCGACGCCCGGAAAAGCGGAGAGAAAAACTTCGACTACGTAGACCCGAAAACCGCACCGTGCAAATCGAAATGGAAAAAGCCTGCACGGAGCACCTGAAGCAAATCGGGGCTTATCTGGCTCCCGATGAATTCGACGAGGTAGACTTCCGTACCGAAGATTTTCCCTGTGAGGCCACCGTCGTCATTCCGGTACGCAACCGGGTCCGTACTATCGAAGATGCCATCCGCAGCGTGCTGTCCCCAAGAAACAGATTTCGATTTCAACCTTATCGTGGCGGACAATCATTCCACAGACGGAACGACGGAAGCCATCGCACGTTATGCCACCCGTGACCCTCGCGTCGTCCACCTTATCCCCGAACGCGGCGACTTGGGCATCGGGGGCTGTTGGAACTTGGCCGTACACCACCCGCGTTGCGGACGCTTCGTCGTCCAGTTGGATTCGGACGACCTGTACAGTTCACCACAGACTTTGCAGCGCATCATACAAACTTTTTATCATGAAAAGGCAGCCATGGTCATCGGAGCCTACCGCATGACGGACTTCTCCCTGCAAACTCTGCCGCCGGGCCTGATAGACCACAAGGAATGGACCCCGAAAACGGCCGCAACAACGCCCTGCGCATCAACGGACTGGGAGCGCCACGCGCGTTCTTCACCCCGATTCTGAGGAAGCTGCAAATCCCGAACACCAGTTACGGGGAAGATTATGCACTCGGCTTATGCTTTTCACGCTACTACCGCATCGGGCGCATCTATGAAGAACTTTACTTATGCCGACGTTGGGAAGGCAATTCCGACGCGGCACTGAGCATAGAAAAAGCCAATGCCCACAATCTTTACAAGGACCGGCTGCGTACTATCGAGATAGAAGCCCGCCGCCGACTGAACCGACTGTGGGCACACCCGCTGAATCCCGAAGAAATGCAGGCTTTCTTCCGCAAGCAATTAAAGGACTGGAGCGAAGCCCGGCAACGTTATGAAGACCTGCAAAAAGCAGAGAACAAGGAACTGGCCATCGGCGACCATACGCTGACCGCCCAGTTCAATCCGGCACGAATAGCCTCGACCGGAGCCAATATCTCAGCCGAAGCCTTGGCCGCCCGCCCGTGCTTCCTTTGCGACCTGAACCGGCCGGAGGTACAACACGCCCTCCCCATAGAAGGACATTACCAACTGTTGGTGAACCCTTATCCTATCTTACCGGAACACTTTACCATCCCGGCACGGAGGCATACACCACAAAGCATCCTGCCTCACTTCAAGACCTTGCGCAACATGGCCTGGAACATACCGGAAGCCGTCTTTTTCTACAACGGCCCCGTATGCGGTGCTTCTGCCCCCGACCACATGCACTTCCAGGCAGGGAAACGGGGTGTGTTGCCCATCGAACGGGACTGGAAAAGCTACGAAATGGGGATGGAAAAACTCTATCCCCTGCAACCGGACGAAGAAGAGAGCATCGAGGAAATCATGATGCAAAACGCCAACTGCGGGCTCTACATCCTCAAAAAGTTATATATGTCCGGTATTTGTCATCCGCACCCGGCCGTCGGAACATCCCTGCCTGCTTTTTTGAAAAACTCTACTATGCCCTTCCGCTCTGCGACGGGGAAAGCGAACCGCGTATGAATATCCTTTGCTGGCGGCAATCCTGGAACGCCGGACGCGAAGACGAAATCGTCATCTTGATTTTCCCACGCAAGAAACACAGACCGGCTTGCTACGGACAGACCGGCGAGCATCAACTGCTCGTCAGCCCCTGGAGCCTTGATATGGGCGGGCTGCTCATCACACCGCGAGAAAAAGATTTCCGGACCCTCACGGCCGGACTGGCTACGGACATTCTGCGCGAAGTGACGCTGAGCGAAGAAGAACTGAAACCGGTCATCGGGCAGTTCACCCGCCACCAGAAGAAAGACGGCACGGAAAACGCGGAGCCGCGCACGGCTCCGGAACGACTACATGAAGGCACGGAACCCGAAGTCAGCGTAGGCATCATGAGCCGGCAACGTATCCATTTTCTCCCTCAACGCCACCTATTCGGCCAAAGGCAGCCTCGTAAGGGGCGAGCAAACGGTAGAATGCAGCGAAGGAGGCATCCTGTGGAACGGAAACCTGTACCGGGAATTGACTTTTACCCCTCAGGAAAACAAAGCTTCTTTCTCGCTTTACGATGTGACGATCGGCATTAAATTCCATTGGGAACGGCAAGAGACGCAAATCTTCAGCGGCACGTTGAAATTAGTGGTGGAAGAAGAAAAATCGTGGCCATCAACGTGTTGCCGGTGGAAGACTACCTCATCAGTGTCATTTCCAGCGAAATGAACGCCTCCGCCTCTCCTGAGTTCCTGAAAGCATCGGCCGTCATCAGCCGGAGCTGGCTCTATGCCCAGATAGAAAAGCGCAAACAACTGAGTAACCACGACCGTGGATTCTTCTCGTTCAGCAAAAGCGACGGAGAGCTGATCCGCTGGTACGACCGCGAAGACCACACCCTCTTTGATGTATGTGCCGACGACCACTGCCAGCGCTACCAGGGTATCACGCGGGCCAGCAACGAGGCCGTGGTGGAAGCCGTCAAAGCCACACGCGGGCAAATCCTCACGTCGGGGGGATGACATCTGCGACGCACGTTTCTCGAAATGCTGCGGCGGAATAACCGAGGAATTCCAGTATTGCTGGGAGGACAAGCATTTGTCTTACCTGACCAGTGTCAGAGATATTGCGCCGGGAATCTTTCGGGCATCCGTCCGGCGCTGCCGGACCTCACCCGGGAAGAGGAGGCTGAAAAGTGGATACGGAGCAACCCGCCTTCGTTCTGCCACACGGAAGACGAAGAGATACTCCGTCAAGTGCTGAACGACTACGACCGGGAAACCACGGACTTCTACCGTTGGCGCGTGGAATACACGCAAGACGAATTGTCCGGGCTCATCGCGGAAAATCTGAAAACGGATTTTGGCAGCATCCTCGACCTCATCCCCGTGGAACGCGGACGAGGCGGACATATCAGCCGGTTGAGAATCGTCGGTACACAGGAGACACTCGTCATCGGAAAAGAGTTGGAAATACGCCGTGTATTAAGCCACACCCATTTGTTCAGTTCGGCATTCGTGGTCGACAAGGAGGATTTGCACGACGGCATACCCGGCCGGTTCGTCCTCCACGGTGCCGGATGGGGGCACGGCGTGGGCTTATGCCAGATCGGGGCGGCGGTCATGGGAGCCAAAGGTTACCGTTACGACGAAATCCTGAAACATTATTATGACGGAATCACCATCCGGAAAGCCTACTCCTGACAGCCTTATGAAAAGAAAACCTTACGCCATAGACGACCGGCAAACACCGGAAACCCCAAGCCGGAACCCATGGAAATGGATTCCGACCCTGTACTTTGCCGAGGCACTGCCTTACGTGACGGTCATGAGCATCTCTACCGTCATGTACGAACGCATGGGACTTTCCAACGCCGAAATCGCTTTCTACACTAGCGCACTCTACCTCCCGTGGGTCGTCAAACCCCTATGGAGCCCGTTCATCGACCTTGCCAAAAGCAAAAGATGGTGGATACTGGCCATGGAGTTCCTCATCGCCGCCGCCATAGCCGGAGTGGCCTTCACGCTTCCCTCCGCCCATTTCCTCGTCTTTACCCTGATGTTCCTGTGGATGATGGCTTTCAGCAGTGCCACCCACGACATCGCAGCCGACGGTTTTACATGTTGGCGCTCGACCCGCACGAGCAAAGCCTGTATGTGGGCATCAGGAGCACGTTCTACCGCATCGCCACCATAGCGGGCAGCGGACTGCTCATCATGTTGGCGGGCACGTTGGAAACTTTCACCCGCCGCATCGCCTATTCGTGGAGCATCGCTTTCTACGTGCTGGCGGCATTCTTCATTGCCGTGACTGCCTACCACTTTTCCACTTGCCGCGCCCCGACTGCGACCGGACACGAAAAGCCGTGTCGGCCCGCAGCCTGTGGAAAGACATTTGGCTCACCGTCACATCGTTTTTCCGGAAACCGCAGCCTGTGGCCGCCGTCCTTTTCATGCTTTTCTACCGCCTGCCGGAAGCGTTGCTCATCCGGATTTCCAACCTGTTCCTGATTAAACCCGTCAGCGAAGGCGGACTGGGGCTTTCCACGCAGGAAGTAGGGTTCGTACAGGGAACGGTAGGCGTACTCGGCCTGACCCTCGGCGGCATCATAGGCGGTATAGCCGCCTCGCGCGACGGGCTGAAAAAGTGGCTGTGGCCGATGGTATGGAGCATCACGCTACCGGACCTTGTATATGTCTATCTGAGTTACTTCCAGTCTACGAATTTCCTGCTCATCAACGCCATGGTATTCATCGAGCAATTCGGTTACGGTTTCGGCTTCACCGCCTATATGCTGTTCCTCCTATATTATTCGCAAGGAGAACAACAGACTTCACACTATGCCTTCTGCACGGCTTTCATGGCCCTGTCCATGATGCTGCCGGGCGCCGTGGCGGAGAATTGCAGGAAGCCGTGGGATACTTCCACTTCTTCCTTATCGTAATGGCCTGCTGCTTGGTGACGGTCGGCGTCACAGCACTGCTGAAAATAGACCCGGAATTCGGGAAAAAAGAACATCATGGAAACCAAGCATAACCTACGGAAAGCCTTGTTGGTGGCCGACGGAGGCTCCACAAAAACCGACTGGTGCCTGGCAGTTCCCCATCGGGAGCCTCAGCTTTTCCGTACGCGTGGACTCAACCCAGCCCTGTTGGAACCTCCGCCATCCGGGAAATCCTGCAAACGGAACTGCTTCCCCGGTTGGCCCCCCATCTCCAAGGACCGGAAACGGAAACCCATATCTATTATTACGGTGCGGGATGCCTGCCTTCCGTCTGCGACAAGATGGGACAGGCCCTTACCGGACTCTTCCCCCGCTCCACAGCCGAAGTCCATTCCGACCTGTTGGGGGCTGCACGGGCCTTATGCGGACACGAAGCCGGCATTGCCTGCATTTTGGGCACCGGTTCCAATTCCTGCCGTTACGACGGACAGGACATTTGTGCAACATGTGTCTCCGTTGGGATACATCTTAGGGGACGAAGGCAGCGGCACAGCTTTAGGCAAACGCCTGATAGGCGACTGGCTCAAGGACTTTTAGACGAAGAACTAAGCCGTAAGCTGGCGGAAAGCTACGGATGGGACGAAGCTGACATCATCCGGAAAGTGTACCGAGAACCGGAAGCCAACCGTTTCTTAGCTTCTTTCACACCTTTCCTGAAAACCCACCGTACCCACCCTGACGCCCACCGTATACTCACAGACTGCTTCAAAGCCTTCTTTGAACGGAACATCATGGCTTACCACCCCCGGATCGCTTGCCGTACACTTCGTGGGGCATAGCCGCCATTTTCCACCAAGAACTGGAGGAGGCTGCCGGAATATACGACATACGGATAGGAAACATCCTCAAAGAACCGATAGACCGGATGGTAAATTACCATCGGCAAAAACTGAAAGACAAAGCAGATTAAAAGATTTTTAAGGAAAATGCAGTGTTTTTCGCAAAATATGTTTTATAGCATGTTTTTTACTTGCACGCACCTAAAAATGCGCTTACCTTTGCAGCGTTATCCTGAAAACAATCTTTTTACCTTAAACAAAACTAATACCTAAAAAACTAAAGAATACGGGTCGCTGTGAAGCGACCCGTATTTCTTTTTTATCCTTTAAAAAGGTCCCGTCACCAACCGAGGCCGACAACGGGACCACCGCTCAGGGGCAACTGACGGGAAAGTAATCGAATGAAAAGCGCGGAACTCCACCGTAAGACAATATCGCAGCATTCTTTTCCGGCCTGAGGATAAAAGTGATAGATTGCGTTTCGCTGCGATTTTCTCCGTCTCCCACCTTTTCGTATGTGACCGTCTGCGGAATGCGACAGGTGGTTTTCCCCCCAGTCCGGCATACCAAATAAAATCATAAAGCCCCGGAAAACAATTCATCTCTTGGAGGTAGATACCGGGATTTAACTTCAGGGAATCCTGCATGTCATAGCCAAAAGTATAAATCTCATGCCTCTCGTATAGATTGTTCGTATGGAAAACATCGGAAACCACCGTCTCCAGATTCCCGTCCTTCCAAGTGTACCGCGCCACGCCGGTTTCCCTGTAGCCCGAACTGTTCTCACGATGGTAGTTCATCTCGGTTATATGTCCCTCGGGTCGTAAGAAGCCGATACCTCTCCCCTAAAAAGGACGGGCTTTTCCACCGTTTGCCGTCTCTTGCTCCATGCCGTTGAATTCCATATAAACCCATGGCCTTCCGGAGCGACACGAACGGGCTTGAAACAAACCTCGCGGACACGACCGGTGGCTACGGACTTCTTTTCCTTGAAAACCCGAAACGCCAATGGATGCGTCTCCACTATAAAAAGTACCATATTCCGTACTGTAGCCTCCGACTATCCGTCCGTCACGATATTTAAACCGGGTCATATTACTATCCCCCCGACTCCATCCGGCAATCGGACGTACGATACCCATATCTCGCAAACAGGGAACCGACACAGCGACTTCCCCTTCTAAGGGATGCGATTTTTATTACTCCGACAGGCCACACAGCCACAGGCCATATACGTAACGAGCCATATTTTCATCAAACTACGGACCATTCTTATCATATTCCTGCGTTACTATTATTTTATATTACCAATAGCGGTCCATCTCTTGGTAAGAGATAGACCGACATTTAAAATATACTATTTTACAGCCATTTAAAAATACAAAGTTTAGAAAAACATCGCATTTCTTAGATTTTTTCATACAGTTACTTGGCGTTATCTGGCTTTTTACCTACATTTGCAAACGGTAGTCTATCTCTTACCAAGAGATGGACTTTTTCATCCCCCAATAGACCTCGAAAAACGACTAAAAAACAGCTAAACCAAAGCATCCTATAAAAACGTTAAGCATAGACATTTTAATTCTTTTTCTATTGTTTATTTCAAAAACTCCGTAACTTTGCATCGTGTTTTCATAGTATTAGATTTAAGGTTAACAAAGGTTGGGTCAGAGCGCTGACCCTTTTTTATATCCTTACTGTGAAGTAGGGATATTTTTTATAGTCGGAAAAAGAAAATCAACGGGGAGTTCTACGGTATTTTTTAACCACTTATAGAAGTGACTTTTATCAATATTTTTCCACCTACAAACACATCTGAAAACCAACCACTTACATTTTTCAAAATCGTTCTGCGCCAAATGAAAAATCATTTGGCTGAGACTGATTTTTCAATCTGCGGCAAACGATTTTCAAATCTCCGCAGAATAATTTTTGTTGGTATAGATGAAAAAAATCCCTATTTTTGCAACCACAGAAACAAACAAAGAAAAAAAACATGCAAAACACCACCATGACGAAACATCCACGCGTGGACGTGGCTGACGTATTACGCGGAATAGCCGTAATGGGCATCATTCTGTTGCACTCCATCGAACATTTCAATTTCTACTCCTACCCCGACACTGCGGGACAAAGCGAGTGGTTGGACTTCAGTGACAAAGCCATCTGGGACGGCATGTTCTTCCTCTTCGGCGGAAAAGCATACGCCGTTTTCGCATTGCTCTTCGGTTTCAGCTTTTTCATCCAATACGACAACCAACGGCTGCGCGGAAAAGACTTCAGGGGACGGTTTTGCTGGCGGCTCTTCCTGCTTTTCCTTTTCGGCAACCTGAACGCCTCGTTCTTTACGGCGGAGGTATTGGTGCTCTACTCTTTAGTGGGCTTCATCCTTCCGCTCACCTGCCGCCTGAAAGACAAATGGCTGCTGGTACTGGCCTGCGTCCTGCTTATCCAACCCCTACCCTTATACTACGCCATCCGGGCGGCCTGCGACCCGGCATTCGTCACTCCGGCCGTACCCACCGGGCATTTGTGGGCACAAACTTTCGCCGTACAACAGGGCGGCACGTTTTGGGAAACCGTACGCGTGAACCTTTGGGAGGGACAACTGGCTAGCCTGGCTTGGGCCTGGGACAACGGACGTGTGTTCCAGACGGCGGCCTTGTTCCTATTCGGGCTGCTCATCGGCCGACGGGGCTTGTTCCTGAAAGAAAACCTGAAAGTGTGGAACAAGATACTCTGCGGAGCCTTGGTCGCATTTTTCCCGCTGTACGGGCTTGGCAACATGTTGCCGGACTTCATCAGCAATCCGTCCGTGCTGACCCCGCTGAGCCTTGTGGTAAGTTCTTTGTATAAATTCGCTTTCATGCTGGTATTGGTCTCGGGCGGGCTGATGGCCTTTTACCGTACCCGGATGCAACCGTTCATGAGCAAAATCATCCCATACGGCAAAATGAGCCTGACGAACTACATCACCCAAAGCATGGCCGGAGCTATGCTCTATTACAACTGGGGCTTTTCCCTGCACGACGATTTGGGCATCACGGCCAGCCTGTTGGCCGGAATGGCGTTCTTCATCCTGCAGTTCTCTTTCTGCAAATGGTGGATGAAACACCACGACCACGGCCCGTTGGAATATGTGTGGAAACGGGCCACATGGCTGAAATGACCCGTATGGTTACGAATGTTCCTTAACCTTTTATATAATGAAAACTTTATTCCTTCTTATCTTCTTGGGGCTGGGCGGAAACATTTTCGTCCCCGCCCATGCCAAGTCCAAACCACGCGGAGGACAAAACTATTATGTAGACGCGCAAAACGGCGACGACCGCGCCGACGGCAAAAGCGAAAAGACGGCTTGGAAAAGCCTGTTGCGGACGAAAGAGTTACAGTTGCGTGCCGGTGATTCCTTATTATTGCGCAGAAACTCCTCGTTCAACGGACTGCTGGAAGTGTCGGCCGAAGGGAAGGCAGGCCGTCCGGTCGTAATCGGCGCTTACGGCACAGGCAGAAAACCTTGTATTCAGGCTCCGGACTCGTCGCTGTACACGGTCTTGGTACGCAACTCCGACTATCTCACTTTGGAGAATCTGGAAGTCGTGAACACGGGAAAGCAAAGGATGGCGAACCGCACGGGCGTGAAAGTGCTCTGCGAAGATTACGGCGTGTCGCACGACATCGTGCTCCGGGCACTCCATATCCACGACGTGAACGGCAGCCTGATCAAACAGAAAGGGGAGGTTCGGGCATACTTATTGTCAACCGGGGTAAAGATACGCCCTCGACGTTCGACGGATTACGGGTGGAAGACTGCGTCATCCGGAAGTGTGAACGAAACGGCATCATCTGGTCCGGTTACAGCAACCGCGAACATTGGCATCCCAATACCCGTACCGTCATACGCAAAAACCTGATAGAGGAAGTCCCGGGCGACGGTATTGTCCCCATCGGATGCGACGGTGCCTTGATAGAATACAACCTGATGCGCAACTGCCCGGGCACGTTGCCCCACAGCGAGGCGGCAGCCGGCCTGTGGCCTTGGAGTTGCGACAACACCGTGATACAATTCAACGAAGTGAGCGACCATAAGGCTCCGTGGGACGCACAAGGATTCGACTCGGATTACAACTGCCGTAACACGACCATACAATATAACTACAGCCACGACAACGACGGCGGACTGGTCCTGATTTGTAATTCAGGTACAGACCCCGGTGCAGGCAACCAAGGCAGCGTGGTACAATACAACGTCAGCATCAATGATGCCATCCGTCCGCGTGCGACCCGCAGCGGCATTTTTTCCGCCAATATCCACATAGCCGGTCCTTGCAAGAACACGTTGGTCAGACGAAACCTCTTGCATGTCAATCCCAAGACGGAGCCATTCATAGACCGCAGTATCATCACATCCGATGCGTGGGACGGCTATGCGGATTCTACCGTATTCCGGGAAAATGTATTCTTCGTCCCGCAGGAATCGGAGATTCGCCTGAACCGCTCCACCCGTAACACGTTCGACGGGAACTATTATCTGGGAAACATAAAAGGACGGCCCGAAGACCCGAACGGCAGAAACGCATCGGACTATTACAACCGGTGCATCAGCAAAGACCCGTCCGGCTTCAACAGTTTGTCTTTCCTCTTCGACACGGTGGTTATCGGCGACGGCTCAGCCATACTGAAAGCGGTGAACCGGGACACCATCCACCGCTTTTTTGAAACGATGAAAGAAGAATGAGCCTTTCAAAGAACAGCGGGAGCCGGTCTTACCGACCTTGCTCCCGTTACACCTTATTATAATAGGACTTTGCCCCTTCCTTAAATGGACAAAATCCCCAATACATTTATCAACTCTTTCTTCACCGGCTTGTCGCTCTTGATGGCATTGCAGAACGGTACGTACACCACTTCATCATTCTTGATGCCGATCATCACGTTACGCTGCCCTTCGCGCAAAGCCGTAATGGCGCCTACCCCCAAACGGGAAGCCAAAATACGGTCGTAAGCACTCGGAGAGCCGCCACGCTGCAAATGCCCGAGAATAGACACGCGCACGTCGAATTCGGGATATTCTTTCTTCACCCGGTCGGCATAATACATGGCACCGCACTTGGGGCTTTCGGACACGATAACCATACTGGAACTCTTGCTCTTGCGAATACCCCGGCTGATGAACTGTTCCAACTGGTCGGCATTGGAAGAGTCTTCGGGAATGATGGCAGCTTCCGCCCCGCTAGCTATCGCACTGTTCTGCGCCAGGAAACCGGCATCGCGCCCCATCACTTCGATGAAGAATATACGTTCGTGCGAAGTCGCGGTATCACGAATCTTGTCTACACACTGCACAATGGTATTCAACGTCGTGTCGTAACCGATAGTGGAATCCGTCCCGCTCAGGTCATTGTCGATGGTGCCGGGCAGACCGATACAGGGCACATCAATTCCTCAGCAAAAATGCGTGCACCTTCAAGCGAACCGTTACCCCTATGATAATCAAGGCATCAATACCCTGTTCCACCATGTTGTCATAAGCCTTTTTACGCCCCTCCGGCGTAAGGAATTCCTGCTGCGAGCCGTTTTCAGAATCGTTCCTCCCCTCTGGATGATATTGCTCACATTCTCTGTCGTAAATTCCTGAATTTCGTTGTTAATCAATCCTTCATAACCACGATATATACCTTTTACCTTCAAACCCGCTGCTATCCCGGCACGCGTAACAGCGCGGATAGCGGCATTCATTCCGGGAGCATCTCCTCCGGAAGTCAAAATACCTATACAATTAATCTTTCCCATGTTAGATGATTATAAATGACGCTGCAAAGATACAAACAAAAACAAGAAATACATTCATTTTCTTGCCTTTTTAATTGCATATTTATACCTTTTATTGTAACTTTGCGCCCGATTATATACAACATAATGTCTAACATTATTAATTTTATTATTTTCAATTAATTAAATGGCAGAATTAAAGAACGTAGCACCGTTGGCAGACTTCGACTGGAATGCTTATGAAAGCGGTGACACTCTGGTGAACGAGAGCCGCGAAGCTCAGGAAAAGGCCTACGAAGGCTCTTTAAACAAAGTAAATGACCATGAAGTGGTTGACGGTACGGTTATCGCGATGAACAAGCGTGAAGTGGTGGTGAACATCGGCTTCAAGTCAGACGGCATCATCCCGATGAGCGAATTCCGCTACAACCCCGATTTGAAAGTCGGAGACAAAGTCGAGGTTTACATCGAGAACCAAAGAGGACAAGAAAGGACAGCTCATCCTTTCTCACAAGAAGGCACGCGCTACCCGTTCTTGGGATCGTGTGAACGAAGCCCTCGAAAATGAAGAGATCATCAAGGGTTACATCAAATGCCGTACGAAAGGTGGCATGATTGTGGACGTATTCGGCATTGAAGCATTCTTGCCGGGTTCACAAATCGACGTGAAACCCATTCGCGACTACGATGTATTCGTAGGAAAGACTATGGAATTCAAGGTCGTTAAAATCAACCAGGAATTCAAGAATGTCGTTGTTTCGCACAAGGCTCTTATCGAAGCCGAATTGGAACAACAGAAAAAAGAAATCATCAGCAAGCTTGAAAAAGGACAGGTACTTGAGGGTACCGTTAAGAATATCACCTCTTACGGCGTATTCGTCGACTTGGGCGGCGTAGACGGTCTGATCCACATCACCGACCTCTCTTGGGGACGCGTGAGCGATCCGAAAGAAGTGGTACAGCTTGACCAGAAGATCAATGTGGTTATCCTTGACTTCGACGACGAGAAGAAGCGTATCGCATTGGGTCTGAAACAGCTGACTCCGCATCCTTGGGACGCTTTGGATCCGAACTTGAAAGTAGGTGACAAAGTAAAAGGCAAAGTTGTCGTGATGGCCGATTACGGTGCATTCATCGAAATCGCTCCGGGCGTAGAAGGTTTGATCCACGTATCGGAAATGTCTTGGAGCCAACACTTGCGTTCTGCACAGGACTTCATGAAAGTGGGTGACGAAGTAGAAGCTGTCATTCTGACTTTGGATCGTGAAGAACGTAAGATGTCTTTGGGCATCAAACAGCTGAAAGCCGACCCTTGGGAAAACATTGAAGAGAAATACCCCGTAGGTTCCAAACATACGGCCAAAGTACGCAACTTTACGAACTTCGGCGTATTTGTCGAGATAGAAGAAGGCGTAGACGGTTTGATTCATATCTCCGACCTTTCTTGGACAAAGAAAATCAAGCATCCGTCTGAATTTACGCAGATTGGCGCAGAAATCGAGGTTCAGGTATTGGAAATCGACAAAGAAAACCGCCGTTTGAGTTTGGGTCACAAGCAACTTGAAGAGAATCCTTGGGATGTGTTTGAAACCGTATTCACGGTGAACTCTATTCACGAAGGTACTATCGTCGAGATGTTGGACAAAGGCGCTGTAATCCAATTGGAATATGGTGTAGAAGGCTTTGCTACTCCGAAACATTTGGTGAAGGAAGACGGCAGCCAGGCTCAACTGAACGAAAAATTGCAGTTCAAGGTAATTGAGTTTAACAAGGAAAGCAAACGTATCATCTTGTCTCACAGCCGTATCTACGAAGATGCACAGCGCGCTGAAGCTAAAGAAGCAAAAAAACAACTAACAGCGCCAAGAAAGGTACGAAAAAGAAGAAACTCCGGTGATTCAAAACCAAGCAGCTGCTACCACCTTGGGTGACATCGACGCATTGGCTGCATTGAAAGCCCAAATGGAAAAAAAGGCGAATAAGCCACATTCCTAAATAGGAAAAAATACGAAAGAAAGGGTGATGATTATTTCTCATCGCCCTTTTTATGTATTTTTGTACAATGAAACTCATATCCGGAAGGCATGGAAAAGTTTGAATTGACAATTTTGGGATGCGGGTCTGCACTACCTACCACACGGCACTTCGCCACGTCACAGGTCATCAACATCCGCGAAAAATTATACATGATTGATTGCGGAGAAGGAGCACAACTGCAGTTGAGGCGTTCGCGGCTTAAATTCTCGCGGCTGAACCATATATTCATCTCCCACCTGCACGGCGACCACTGCTTCGGTTTAATAGGCCTCATCTCTACTTTTTTGGCTTATTAGGGCGTACAGCGCCTCTATACGTACATGCCCCGGCGGCATTCGGCCCCATATTGCAAAGTCTGCTGAGCTTTTTTGTAAAGGGTTAGATTTCCGTGTTGAGTTCTACCCCGTAGATACCTCGCGCCATACTTTGATTCATGAAGACCGCTCCGTCTACGTTTACTCCATCCCCCTGCGCCACCGTATCGAATGCTGCGGTTTTCTGTTTCAGGAGAAAGCCACTCTGCCACACATCCGGCGAGACATGATCGATTTCTACCGTATCCCGATCTGTGAAATCAATAACATCAAAAACGGAATGGACTGGACTACGGAAGACGGCACACTCGTCCCCAACCACCGGCTTACCGAACCATCGGACCCTCCACGCTCTTTCGCCTATTGCTCGGATACGTGCTATCTACCGGAACTTGCCCAATATATCCAAAAAGCAGATTTATTATTTCATGAAGCCACGTTCTCGCACGATGACCTGGCAAGGGCAAAAGAAACATTCCATACCACGGCCCTACAGGCAGCCACACTCGCACGGGACAGCCAAGTCAAAAAGCTCTGTATCGGTCATTTTTCGGCACGGTACGAAGACGAAAGCCAACTCCTGAAAGAAGCCCAAAGCATATTTGAACCGACAATCCTTGCAAGGGAAAATCTTCTCATAAAAATTTAACGAAGGGAAAAAGCGTTTTTCACACAATAAAATTTGTTTCTTCCGTTAGGAATACCTATATTTGTACCATTAGAATAAATGAAGAATAAGACTATGATGAAAAAGACGCTTCTTTTAATATTGACGACCTTCCTCCTGAATACCGCAGGAGTTTGTTGGGCGCAAGAAGAGAAGAACGAGCCGGAGACAGAACTTTCGGCCACATCCATAGTCGTGAAAGGCTCTACTTTATCAGTCTATAACGCCAACGGAAGCATATTGGAGATTTTCTCCTGACAGGTACTAAGGTGGCAACAATAAGAATTGACAGCAACGAAAAACAGTAGACTTATCTCTGAAGAAAGGCTGTTATATATTAAAGGTTAATAAAGTAGTGCGCAAGATTTCCATCCGCTAATTCATGTAATGGGATTTTCTCGTTTTTTTCAATCTCTTCCTCTTCGGTCTGATTATCATTTCATGCCATGAAGAGAAAAGAAATGCAAACATCAACATCCAGTTGGACGATTTTGCAGATTGGAACATACGGGAATATAGTTTGTCCAGTCGGAAAATACGACATGAAATCGACAGCCTGCGGCTACTTCCTCTCAAAATGTATGCAGACGAGCATACCCGTAAATACTATGCCTCCAGTGCTCCTTTCCTTTGGATTACCCGCTCGGGCATAGATGAAAAAGCGGATACGTTACTGACTTACCTCCAAAAGGCTTCTTTGGCCGGTCTACGGGAAAGTAATTTTATATATCCGAGCTTCAAACGAACCTGCGACGAATCCGTCAACTGGATTTCGACACCGAAAACAACATCAATTCCGTTTTCGGACGTACCGAGTTCCTGCTTACGAAAGCTTATCTCAGATACGTATGCGGACAACGCTTCGGATACGTCCAACCGAACTATATTTTCAACCGGTTAGAACAAACGGACACAACGAAAAAAGCTCCTTTTCGCCGATTGTATGACACCGAGACGGAAAGCGCGGATCAAGAATTCATCCATAAAGCCCTCTCTATACTGAAAGACGGGAACTTTACCGATTTTTTTCCGGGACATACAACCCGATAACCCATTATACTACCAACTGACAAACCTTTGCCTGCAAACGCAAAATCCGGAAACACGCCGTAAAGCCATCGTCAATATCGAACGGAGCCGTTGGCGAACCCCTCGCGCCGCGCACGACAAGTACGTATGGGTCAACCTGGCTGCCGCGAAGCTTTATGCCGTAGACGAAAAGAAGCCGGAATATCTGGACATGAAAATATGCATCGGCAGCCCCAAAAGTAAAACCCCATGTTGCAAAGCCGTATCGAAAGGGTAGACATGAATCCATATTGGAACATCCCATACAGCATCGTAAAAAAGGAGATAGCCCTCGACATGCAGGAAACGAGGCTTATTTCTCACGCAACCGTTATCGTATTTTCAGTAAAGAAACCGGAGAAGAACTACCTCCTGCAGCAGTCACGGCCGACATGCTTACCAGTGGCCGTTACAGGGTACGCCAAGATAACGGAGAAGGTAATTCCTTTGGGAAGACTTATATTCAGGTTTCCCAACAATTTCTCCATCTACCTGCACGACACCAACAACAAACAGGCTTTCAAGCGCACAAACAGAGCCATCAGCCACGGATGTATCCGAATAGAAAAACCGCTCGAACTGGCTGTCTTTTTATTAGATACACCAGAAGAAAAAACAGTAAACAGACTTCGGGAAGCTATCGGACTACCTCCGTTGAATTCATCTATTCCCATAGAAAAAAAAGAAGGCGAACCGTTGAAAGTAGGCATACAACGTTTCGATCCTTCCATACCTGTCGTCATAGACTATTACACCCTCTATCCGAAACCCGACGGCGGATGGGAAGAAAGTCCCGACCCATACGGTTATGATGAAATTTTACTCAAAAAGTTAGAAGCTTTTTAAACCATCTTCCCTTCCGGGTGTCCTATCTAAACAACGACTTGTACGAGCATGAATTCTACGGAGGAAACTTCACTCATCCACCGGCTGAACCAACCGGAACATCAACGCCAAGCATTTGAACAATTGGTGAACCTTTACAGCCCGCAGCTGTATCGTCAAATCCGCCGTATGGTATACAGTCATGACGACACCAATGACATTTTGCAAAATACATTTATCAAAGCATGGGTCAATTTAGACACTTTCCGCGGCGATGCCCGTCTGAGTACATGGCTTTACCGTATTGCCACCAATGAAACCCTGAACTTCCTACAACGGAAAAAGACACGACCGGACTGGACGATGCCCCGTCGGCCATCGTCAGCCAACTGACGGCCGACGAATATTTCGATGGAAACGAAACGGAGCTTCAGTTGCAAAAAGCCATCGCCAGTTTGCCGAACAAGCAACGTGCCGTATTCCATTTAAAGTATTATGAAGAAATGAAATACGAAGAAATGAGCAGCATATTAAACACCAGCGTAGGCGCCTTAAAAAGCCTCCTACCATCATGCCGTGAAAAAAATATGCGATTTTTTAAATCACAAGATTAAACCTTTTGAATCCGGAAATATCAAATATACAAAGAAAGGAATGCCAGTTATGAAAGAAGAAGATTTCATCCGAAAAAATACGGTTCCGGCAACCCGTTCAAGGTTCCGGAGGGGTATTTCGAGCAGTTTACGTCCGAGTTGATGAGTAAATTGCCGGAGAAGGAAATGAAGCCTGTTCTCTCTATGCCCTCCCGCCAACGAACACGCATGCGCACGGTATGGTACGCTGTGGCCGCCGCTCTGTGCGGTGCCATGTTTCTCGGAACATATTATCTCCAATCCGTAATTCACCCCCACGGTGAAAGCCCTGTGGCACAATATGGAGAGACCATAGAAACCGAAGACATTTATATGGACGACGTACTCGATTACGCCATGGTCAGCAACCACGAAATCGCCCTATACTTGACAGATGTGTATTAATTCATAGACATAAAACCAAATGAAAAAAAAATACTGCCCCTGTTCGTCCTGTTTTGGGTACTCGGTCACATACAGTTCATGGCCCAACTGCCCAAAGGACAGTTCTCTCCTCAAGATTTTGTGAAGCATTTGGAGAGTTTCATCGTACGTGAAGCCTGCCTGACTCCGGCCGAAGCCACGGCCTTTTTCCCGATTTTCCATGAACTGCATGACAAACAACGAGGTATCAACTGGCAAATCAGGGAACTTAAAAAAGAAGTCTGCCGGCTCACTCGACGGACAAAGATTATTATAATCTCATCAAAGAGATCAACAAATTAAAGATTGAGTCGGCCGAATTGGAAGATGTTTACTACAAAAAAATGTGTAAAGCGGTTCCCGCCCGGAAAGTGCATGAAGCCATGCAGGCCGAAGACCGCTTCCACCGTCGTATGCTACGCAAGTTCAGCAACCGGCCGGACAGGTCCAAGCAAAAAGTAAGCACAGCTCGCCATGCTGTGCTTTTTTTGTTTCAAGTTCATTTCTAAAGAATACATAAAAAAGCCCCCTCCCTCTCCCGACAACAGATTAATCTTCGTAACTTTGAAGAAGATTATGATATAAACCCTAACATGTTTTCATCCATGCTGACCACCCTCTGCATCTTGATTCTTTCCGCCATATTTTTTGTCAGCGGAAAAATACGTTCCGACATCGTGGCATTGTGCGCCTTGGTAGCCCTGCTGATATTCCATATTCTCACTCCGGAAGAAGCCTTGTCGGGGTTCTCCAACTCCGTAGTCATTATGATGGTCGGCCTGTTTGTCGTCGGAGGGGCCATCTTCCAGACCGGACTGGCCAAAATGCTCAGTTCGCGCATTCTCAAACTGGCCGGAAACAGCGAACTACGCCTGTTTATCCTCATCATGGCCGTCACCTCGGCCATCGGCGCTTTCGTCAGCAACACCGGCACCGTGGCCCTGATGCTCCCCGATCGTCGTCAGTTTGGCAGCATCCAATCCCCACATGAACGCCAGCCGGCTATTGATGCCTTTGGCTTTTGCCAGCAGTATGGGCGGTATGATGACACTTATCGGTACGCCTCCCAACCTCGTCATACAAAACACGTTGACAGACGCCGGCTATCCCAGCCTTTCTTTCTTTTCATTTCTTCCCGTAGGACTTATCTGCGTAGTCGTAGGCACCATTGTCCTGCTGCCGCTCAGCAAAATCTTCTTATCCAAGCGAGGCGCAGAAAGCCGCACAGGCAAGCATTCCGGAAAGTCGCTCAAAGAGTTAGTGCATGAATACGGACTCTCCGACAACCTTTTCCGGTTGAGAATCCCCTGCAAAGTCCGTGCTGAAAGGCAAAACCATCGTAGACTTGGACATACGCCGCAGGTACGGGCTGAACATTCTGGAAGTACGGAGAGGAGAGGCATCGCAACACCGTTTCCTGAAGACCATCACGCAAAAATTGGCTGAACCGAACACCATCCTGCAAGCAGAAGATATTCTATATGTCAAAGGAGATTTCGAACAAGTAAACGCTTGGGCCGCAGCACACCGACTGGAAATTCTCGACGGCCGGGCCTCGGAAGACATACGCAGAGACCGTTCGCTGGATTTCTATGACATAGGCATTGCTGAGATCGTCTTAATGCCGGCCTCAAGAATCGTCAACCACACGATTAAAGAAATAGGCTTCAGAGACAAATTCAATGTTAACGTATTGGGTATCCGCCGTAGAAAGAATACCTGTTGCAGGATTTGGGCGACCTTCGCATTCACTCCGGTGACGTACTACTCATACAAGGAACGTGGAGCGATATCTCGCGACTGAGCAAAGAAGATGAAGACTGGGTCGTATTGGGAGAGCCGCTCGACGAAGCGGCCAAGGTGACCCTGGACTACAAAGCCCCGCTGGCAGCGGCCATCATGATACTGATGGTTGCCATGATGGTCTTCGACTTTATTCCCGTGGCCCCGGTGACAGCGGTGATGATTGCCGGCTTGCTGATGGTGCTGACGGGATGTTTCAGGAATGTGGAAGCCGCCTATAAAACCATCAATTGGGGAAAGCATCGTGCTGATTGCCGCCATGCTTCCCATGTCGTTAGCCCTGGAAAAAACGGGAGGAGCCGAGTTCATATCCAACAGCCTTGTCAACGGCTTGGGCAGTTACGGCCCGTTGGCACTCATGGCCGGAATCTATTTCACGGCCTCCCTGCTGACCATGTTCATCAGCAATACGGCCACGGCGGTGCTGCTGGCTCCCATAGCCTTGCAAAGTGCGCTACAGATTGGTGTAAGCCCAGTCCCCTTCCTGTTTGCCGTCACCCTCGGTGCCAGCATGTGCTTCGCGTCCCCGTTCTCTACGCCACCCAACGCGTTGGTCATGCCGGCGGGCAAGTACACGTTCATGGATTACGTCAAAGTCGGTTTGCCGTTGCAAATCATTATGGGTATCGTCATGATATTCGTACTGCCCTTGCTTTTCCCCTTCTGACTTCACCTTCGAGTAGCAGATAATCTTAAGCTAAAGATAGGGTTCGGACACACTCCGAACCGTCTTCAGATATTGGATTTTCATTCTGCGCCAAACAATTTTTCAATCTCCTGCGATTGATTTTTGTTTAGCGCAGAACGATTTCACGTTGTAAGGCAGATGATTTTTACCTCTCAATAAAGCACAAAAGTTACCTTAAACAAAAAACATGCAACACAGCCGAAAACAAGATAATCCCATACCGCTTACCTTTGCAACGTACCGAAAGGACAGGAAAAACAATATAAACAAAAACACCATTTAAATGCCATGTATACACCCATAATAAAAATCAGCCAAAGAGGCGTGCTCTTACTAACACTGACTTGTTTTGCCTCTTACCCTCGCCTAAACGCTCATATAAATAGTGATTCGACCAAACAAAAACATGAAACAGCCAAATTATATGAAGAGATACGGCCTTGTACAAAAAACATCAGGAAGACACTGCCAAATTGAACGAACAAGCACAAACGGCTATTGGGGCGATATGGGTGACGGTACTTATCGTAATCCCATCATTGCCGCCGATTTCAGTGACCCTGACCCAATACGGGTCGGTGACGACTTTTACATGGTAACCTCCACATTTGAAACCTCTCCCGGAGTCACGGTACTTCATTCCAAAGACCTTGTGAACTGGGAAATCATAGGAGCGGTTTTTGACGACTTGTCTAAAGTGTCTCCGGCTTTCTCTTTCCGGAAAATGCGACGTTACAACGGAGGAGTATATGCTCCGTGCATCCGTTATCACAAAGGAAAGTTTTATGTGTATGTTAATCTATATACCGATGGCATGTTCGTTGCAACCACCCGTAACCCTGCCGGGAAATGGGACGTACAGCCTCTGAAAGACAAGTTCGGCCAACCTTTACAAGTAGAAGGATGGACCGATCCCTGCCCGATATGGACGAAAACAGGGAACGCCTATTTGGCCAGCAGTACCCCAGGTAAAAAACTGGTTTGGCTACCTGTTTCAGATGAGTCCGGACGGCACACAATTATTAGATGCCGAAACCGAACACATGAAACAGCGAGGTATCGTGTACGAATACCCCAAAGGAGGTACATTGTACAGCCGGAATTATTCCACGGAAGGAAACAAACTATATCGGAGAAATGGGTATTACTACCTCCTTCACATTGAATTCTTAGACGGAGGAAATGGAGCGGGAACTTACGTCTATCGTTCCCGGAACTTATACGGGACAAAAGCCGACGGTAGCCCCGGAACACCGGGAGACATCGGTACATACGAAATAAAACGTATTGACCCGCACGGGAATCCTTATCGGCAGGTACTTCCGGGACAAGGCGGCTTGGTGGATACTCCGGACGGGCGGTGGTACTGGATTGCACAATTCAATCGATACGGCTCGGACGGACGCACTCCCTGCCTCGTACCTGTGACCTGGATAGATGATTGGCCTGTCATCGGTGATTCCGTATCCTCTCCCAATGAATACGGAAAAATGTGTTGGAGAGCTGCCAAACCCGTCCAATCTTCTCATACCACGCTACCTCACGGCAGCGACGACTTCTCCTTCTCCACACTTAAAAAGCTATGGGCTTGGAACCACCAACCGGACAGTTCGCATTGGTCGTTGAGTGTACGCCCTGGATTTCTCCGTCTTTATGCGGATGCTACGGCAGATTCAACAGATTCGTTCTTCAAAGCAGCCAATACCCTTCACCAACGCTACATGAGTTCCGACACGGTCATCATCACCATAAAAGTGGACGTGACGGGTACCACCCAAGGACAAAAAGCCGGACTGACACATTTCAATGGCGGAGTGCACTATGCTTTTTGCGGAATAGCTGATTACGGTAACAGCAAACATATTATCTACGAAGCAGACGGAAAGAGCAAAAACGGCCCACGACTCCCGTCCAACCTAAAAACCTTGTACATCCGGTCGGTTTCCGGTTTCGAAAAGCGTGATACAAACCGGCAATACACTACGGAAGGGCAACATTTCCTCTATAGCATAGACGGACAAAACTTCTACCCTTTCGGTGATGAATACAGAATGGGAACAGGTAACTTTAGAGGAGACATGGTAGGAATCTGTACGTATAATAACCAAAACAACAGGGGTTATATAGACGTTGACAAGTTCCATTACCACATCAAAAACAAACCGGCCACGCGGCCATAATAATAACTTTATCAATACCACTTTATCATGTTCAAAAGAATCATCTTGATTTGCATGTGTCTGACATGCAGTATGCTGCCGGAAAGCTATGCCCAACGTGCAGAAAATCTGAACTTAAACCGTATCGTACAACCACCTTACCATTGCTATGGACGCCTTGCTGACGGTTGTCCTCATGCAGAGGAACTGGGATGGAAAGTGGGTGTCCAGTTCTATACCTTTCATAAATATACCTTTTTCGAAGCCATAGACCTGACCCGTGCCTTAGGACTACATTATATAGAAGCCACCATCGGGGGCACGGATTTGCGAGGAAAGTACACAAAACATCCATGCCGGACTCTCCCCTGAATGGCGGGAACGCATCAAGCGGAAGCTGGCTGAAAGCGGAGTGAAATGCGAATCCATATATTATTGGATGGACGGTAGCGGAAAAGGCTTTGAAGATATCGTAAAATTTTGCAAAGATATGGGATGGATGATTGTCAGTGACCCGCGCCGTGCAGAACAAGGTGGGCAACCGGTCGCATTTTATGAAAAGATTTTGGAAAAGCACGGTGAAAATGGTTTCACAAACCACCCGAAAGCAGCAGCTTATTGGAATCGGATTTCACCGTAGAAGACACTCAAAACCACGGTTCCTGCATCGGAGCATCCATTGACATTGGGCACTACATGCGAGGTGGATTCGACACGTATGAAATTACACGACGCTACATTGATATAGGCAAGATGTATCATTTTCATTTACGAGATGTAAGTACCATATCCCCCCACGGACTCGATGTCCCATGTGGTACCGGCAAGGGACGATTGAAAGAGATATTTCAAGCTCTGAACGATAGTCAAACCAAGCCTTTAATGATGCTGGAATATGAACATGATTTCGATAACCCGATGCCTTACCTCATCCAAAGTGTAAACGAAATCAATAGACTCTGCGAAGAACTTATCAAAGCTAACGACGAAAAGGCCCGGACGGGCGATACCATCCTATTGCCGGCATACAAAGCTCGGATTTCTCCCGAAATGACTATGCAAGGGAAAGGTACCGAAGCCTCCATCCACGGTTGGAACCATCCGTCCCAATCCATATCATGGTCCGCTTCTCTCTTGCCGGGACACTATCAAGTGTTGATGCGATATGCGCAACCCCATGCCGGAAGTGCTATGACCTTAGAAGCCGACGGGCAGGAACTGGCCGCTTTGTTTAAGCCCACTTTCACTTGGTTTGACTACACCACAGAAAAAGATCGGCATTATCAATATTCCCCAAGGAGGAAATGTAACGATTACATTACGAGGTATACAAAAGGGCATCAAACGCAACAAAGAAGGCAAACTGAAAGCAGACGAAGCTTTCCCTGACGTACAATCTCTGATACTTGTTCCGACATCCCTTCCGACCACATCGGAAGCGACTGGCATTCCAGCTCATTTCGAAGGCACTCGTCTCTTCAACGGTAAAGATTTTGAGGGTTGGGAAGGTAACGATGGAGAATACAGTATGGCACATTTTCGTATCGAAAAACGAGCCATCGTAGGCGGAAACATAAACAAGGACCTTGAACACAATCAATTCATACGCACCACACGAAAATATAAAAACTTCGAACTACGACTGAAGTATAAAGTGAAAGCTTCGGACGAAAGTTATAATGGCGGAATACAATTCCGAAGTGTTCCTTGCACTATCCCCGGACGTTCATTCGAAATGGTCGGTTATCAGGCCGATATTATCTCTTGGAAACAGGGCGCACTATATGATGAACAACGTCGTTGGGACTTTCTTGGAATGCCAACCGGAGTACCCCAAAATTACAAAGCCGACCAATGGAACGATCTTATTATACGTTGTGAAGGATCGCGTATACGCATTTGGCTGAATGGGGTCAAAACGACAGATTATATAGAACCTTACATCGATGAACCGTTCGAAGGTATAGGCACTATTAACCAAGAGGGTCATATAGCTCTGCAAATACACGAGGGTAAAGCTTGTGAAGTCTGGTACAAAGACATTGAAATAGAAGAAATAAAATAGGTACCAAAAGGACAGGAAAAACAATATAAACAAAAAACACCATTTGAATGCCATGTATGTATCTACGTTAAAACTTCAACCCGGAATATGCCTGAAAACGGTGTTCGCATTACTATTGGCCGCCTCCGCCTCTGCATGCCATTGCCGTAACGCACGGACGCATCCGGACAAGCAAAGACTTATCGTCACCACGGACCTCGGAGGCACGGACCCGGACGATACCCAGTCGATGATTCATCTTTTGGTATGTTCCAATGCGATAGACATCGAAGGGTTGGTCATCTCGCAGGTCTGGTCGGACATGCCGGACAAGGTGGACCGAATCCGTGAAGTTGTCGGGCAATTTGAAAAAAAGTCCTGCCACGCTTGAAAAAACATGCGGAAGGCTATCCTGAACCGGGCTACCTCCGCTCCGTCATCCGGCAAGGCCAAAAGACATCCAATATGGCAGGCGTGGGAGACGGCAAAAGCATCTCCCGGCTCCGAACTCATCATCGAAGCCGTGGACAAAAAGGACGACCCGCGACCGGTATGGATTGCCGCTTGGGGCGGCATGAACACTGTGGCTCAGGCACTTTGGACCGTGACGCACACGCGATCCCCCAAAGACATCGAAAGGTTCGTACGTAAAATCCGCATCTATGACGTGTTGGGACAGGACGATGCCGGTGCTTGGATTGCCCAGAACTATCCCGGCATCTTATACCTCCGTAACAAAGCGGTTTACGGATGGGCACCTTCGGACGAATGGCTCAGGGACAACATACAAAGCCATAAACCTTTGGGCGACTATTATCCCGACAGGAAATGGGCCACGGAGGGCGACTCCCCGTCTTTCCTCCACGTATATGCCAACGGACTGAACGTACCCGAAGAAATCACTTTCGGAGGATGGGGCGGCCGTTTCTCGGATATCCCCGTTGAAAACATACGCGGCATGAAATTCATTGCCCAAAGCGGAAAGGACGAGAGCCTGTACGACCCATACCGCATGTACGCCTGTGCGGCCGAAGGCGGAAACTCGATAAAGAGATGGGAACGGGAGATATGGAACGATTTTGCGGCACGTATGGCCTGGACAGCCACAGACGAGTATTCCGCCGTCAACCACCATCCTGTAGCCATCGTAGATGGGCACGACGACATGAACTGCATATATAAAAAAGACGAAGGCAGGCCGCGATATGGAATTCGACGCTTCCGCATCTTACGACCCCGATGGGAATCCGCTGGATTTCCATTGGGAAATCTATGCCGAACCCAGTACGTATAAGGGTAAGGTAAACATGGAAAACGGGGATTCCCCGAAATGCCGCATACACATCCCCGCAGAGGCATCCGGAAAGTCCCTGCACGTCATTCTCTCCCTGACTGACCGGGGCAAGCCGGCACTGACGGCATATAAACGGATTGTCGTACAAGTATTATAAGAAACGGGGCGTTACAAGCCGCCCCGTTTCTCTATTTCTTTCGCTTCGTTCCAAAGTGCATCCATTTCTCCCAGGGTCATGTCTTCAAAGACCGTCCTTGGCGGATGGAATGTTGCTCCACATAATTGAAGCGCCGGATGAACTTGCGGTTCGTACGCTCCAAGGCGTTGTCAGGATTGATATGATAAAGCCTTCCGGCATTGATGACACTGAAAAGGAAATCGCCGAACTCATCGGTGGATTTCTCCTTGTCCTCCTGGGCCAGTTCTGCCTGCAATTCGCCGAGCTCTTCCCTCACCTTGTCCCATACGTCCTCTTTCTTTTCCCAATCGAAGCCGACATTGCGCGCCTTGTCCTGAATGCGGTAAGCCTTGATGAGCGAAGGCAAGGCTTCCGGCACACCGCCCAACACGCTCTTGTTACCGTCTTTCTCCTTCAATTTGATTTGTTCCCAATTCTGGCTTACCTGACCTGCCGTGTCGGCCTGTGCTTCGCCGTACACATGCGGGTGGCGGAAAATCAGTTTGTCCGTCAACTTGTCGCACACGTCTGCTATATCAAAATCCCCCGTCTCACTGGCAATCTTGGCATAAAAACACACGTGCAGCAGCACGTCGCCCAGTTCCTTACAAATGTTTTTCTTGTCGTCTTTCATCAAGGCGTCACACAATTCAAAGGTTTCCTCTATCGTGTTCGGCCGCAGGCTCTCGTTCGTCTGTTTCTTGTCCCACGGACACTTTTCGCGCAACGTATCCAACACATCGAGGAAACGCCCGAAAGCCTCTAATTTTTCTTCTCTGCTATGCATAAATATTCCTGTTTGTCCCGCAAAATACGCTTTTTTCCCGCTTCGCCCAATACCGGCGGGACATTTTTGCCATAATAAACACCGATGGCAGAGACTCGGTAAATACGATAGCCACTATCGAAACTTTCGCGAACGAAAACTTTCCGGAGAACGATAAACCGCCTACTTTTGCGGCATCAAAAAGAAAAAGATATGAATAATCAGATGACCATTTGGATTTTAACCGTAGGATGCTTATTTTTGATTTTTTATTTTCAGAAGCATCCAAAAGATGCGCAGGGAAACGGGAGACAGCAAGATTCTTGAAATAGGAAACGAGAACAATATCTATGACGAACTCGAAGACGACGAATCATAAAGAGGCACTCGTTGCGGAAACGGATATTCCTGCAACGCCGAAAGATGCGTGCATCTTTCTTTCCGACTACGCCGCATGGCTCTTAGGATGCGGTGCCACATGTATCCGCATAGAAAAGAATGTAAAACGGATGGCCGACAGATGGAACATGACATCGGAAATGACCATCTTGCCCTCGCATATACACATGACGGTGTGGAACGACGACCGCAGCCACTCGTACAGCAATATCGTAAGACTGCATCATACGGGTATCAGTTTCGACATCAATACCCAACTGAGCAAATTAAGTTGGGCGATAGCCGACCGGAAAATAGGTTTCACAGAAGCCCTCCGGAATTTTGAAGCCATCAGTGCAGACCCGACCGGCCAATCCTTGGATGGTGTGGATACTGGCATCCTTAGCCAACATGGCATTTTGCCGTCTGTTCGGAGGAGATTTCATAGCCATGGCTATCGTACTGATAGGAACATTGGCAGGTTACAAACTGAAACAAGTGATGTTGGAGGACGGACAAGACGTACGTTTCGTATTCTTCTGCTGCGCGTTCTTCTCTTCCGTAATCGGTGCGGCGGGTTACGTATTCGACCTAAGCGATACACCGGAAATCGCCCTCGGCACCAGTGTCCTGTATCTGATACCGGGCATTCCTTACATCAATTCCGTGAGCGACCTTCTGGACGGACACTATATCAGTTCATTCAGCCGTTTCATGAATGCCATGGTACTGACCGCTTGTTTGTCGGCCGGCTTGTGCGGCGGTTTATTACTCATGAATATCAAATGGCTCTAACGATGATGACTTATCTCTTCAATATTCTTCAGGACGGATTCTTTGCGGCGATTGCTGCCATCGGCTTTGCCAGCATCAGTAATCCTCCGCGCCAAGCTTACAAGTATTGTGCCCTCATTGCGGCTTTAGGTCACGCCACACGGTATGTCCTCACCCATAACGCTTACGGCGAGATGCACCTCATCGGTGCCAGCTTCATCGCGTCGCTGGTCATCGGCGTACTGACGGTGTTTCTGGCCCCACGTGCCAAATGCCCGGCGGAGACTTTCTCCTTCCCCGCGCTGCTCCCCATGATTCCGGGAATGTACGCCTACCGCACAATCGAAGCTCTTTTGCTCTGCCTGACCAACCAGGAAGAACATGCTTTCAACCACTATTTCTATCTGTTGTCCTACAACGGTTTGACCTGTACATTTATCATATTGGGAATGGTCGTAGGAGCCACGCTACCCATCTTCTTGTTCAAGAACACTTCATTTAAAGCTACACGCTAATCATCGACTATATGGAATTACGACAACTCCGGTATTTCGTCAAAGCTGCCGAAACACTCAACTTTTCCGAAGCCGCCAAAGGGCTGTACATCACACAAAGTACATTATCCCAGCAAATCCGACAACTGGAAACCGAGTTGGACGTACAACTCTTCCAACGCAACAGCCATGAAGTAACGCTGACCGAAGCCGGAGCGGAACTCTTGCCATACGCCAAAAGAAACCCTGTATGCCGCCGACACGTGCAAAGAACATATACGCGACCTGCAACAACTGCTCACCGGCACACTGAACATCGGCGTGACCTATTCGTTCAGCCCGATTCTGACGGAAACGGTGTTGGCTTTCATGAAACTGTACCCCGAAGTGAAACTGAACATTTTCTATAAGACCATGACGGAACTGATGCAAATGCTTGTCAAGCGAGAAGTGGATTTCGTACTGGCCTTCAAACCCACACGCCGTTACGAACAGATCGAATCGCACATCCTCTTCGACAACCATCTGTCGGTCATCGTGCGTTCCGACCATGCTTTGGCCCAGAAACAGAAAGTGACACTCAGCGAACTGGAAAAATATGAGTTCGCCCTGCCCAGCAAAGGCCTGCAAGCCCGAAACACATTCGACCAAGTGTTTTCCGAACGTGACTACAAATTCAAAGTCCGCGTGGAACTGAACGAAGTCAATATCCTGCTGAAACTGATAAAGAAAAGCAATCTGGTGACCATCCTTTCCGAAGCTACCATACACGATGAATCGGGGTGAAAGCCATCCCCTTAGATGTCAATGGGTATGAAATGGAGGGATGTATCCATACTTTGAAACATGCCTACCGGAAGCACTCGGCCCTTAAATTCATCCATCTGCTCAGCGAATCGAACGCCATCCGCGAAAGGATGCACACTTGGTTAGGATAGCAGGCCGGAACGGGGTCTCAACGTACTGCCGGTCAAGAGCACGTGACGACGCAAAACCAACCAACCGAACAAGACACAGCCTTTCAAGATACTGGACATACTGACGGCCCACCACACGCCGGCTATCCCCCATCCCCAATGTCCTAAACGCAAAGCCAGAGGGATGCGCAACACGTTGCCGGTGATGCTGACCAAAGCCGGGGCACCGTACGCCCGGTCCCGTAAAAAGACACCTTGCGTCGTGATCTCAAGCATCATAAAAATCATGGAGTAACTATCTATTTTCAGGAAAAGCCCTCCGGCACGGTAAGCATCCGGTTCCGATGTGATAAGGGAAAAAATCCATTCGCCGCCTCCATAAAACAAGGCCGTGCATCCGGCACCTATGGCAGCCGTAATCCCCAACGTCATTTTAAAAGCTTTGCGAATACGTTCCGTACATCCGGCCGCATAGTTTTGTGCCACAAAGGTACTCAGCGCCGTACTGAATCCTTGAGAAGTGTACCAAGCTATAGCCTCCAACTGCCCGCCTGCCGTCAAAGTCATTACCCCCAGATATCCTCCCTCTGCCGATGCCGTACGCCCCATGAACAGGCTAATCAACGAGAAAAAGATATTCAACAAAGCCACCGGCAACCCGACTTTGAAGATTAAAGGGACGTAAGGCAAACGCAGCGGAACCAATATCCGGAAACGTTCGAACAAGCGGCGTCTCCTCATCAATACGTAAAAAAACATCAGGCAAACCGTAGCCTGAGATATCCAAGTGGCCCAGGCAGCTCCTAAAGTCCCCATGCCGAAACCTAAAATGAAAAGCGGGTCAAGCAGCATATTGAGTGCCAATCCTATCCCATTTACATAAAAAGGAACCTGCGTATGCCCCGAAGCATTATAGATTCCGGTGAAAGCGGCAGACATAAAAATAAAAGGGAAAGCCGTAGATACCACCCGCAAATATTCCACTGACAACTGCGTTACATCGCTTTCCATCCCGAATATCCCTATCAACGGAACGGCACACGTCCAGATTAATGTCGTCCATACAACGGAAATCAACAAAGCCAACGTCAGATTATGTGACGCATAAGCCTGCGCTTTATCCATACGCTGCGCACCGATACACTGGCTCACATTTACCTCCGCACCGACTTTATTGATAAGAGCCAGGGAATTACTCGTCCACGTCAGCACCCCGACAGCCCCAATCGCCGCGACCGATTTGCTGCCCAAGCTTCCTACCCAAGCCATATCGGTAAAGCTATAGGCCATTTGGACAAATGACGACCCCATGACGGGAAGAGCCAGTCTTACCAGTTGTCCGCGAATGGAACCGTGAGTCAAATCCTTAACATATTGCATCATAGGAGTGAAAAAACAGAAAAGCGGTGCAAAGATAGGGATAATCCGGCAGATTAGTCTTTTTTCATATTTATTATTAGGCAAAATGCAATAAAACAAACTACTTTTGCACCCGAATCACCTTATACTGATTGAACATCCAACCCATTATGAAATGAAATATCCATTGAACAAGAAGGAATTGAGATTTAAGAAAAAAGTTACTTTATGCTTTTATATGCATCGTATTGGTGGTAGGCGTATACTGGATTCTGACCCGCGAGAAGCAACCGGCCCCCGACATTCCGGTGGTCTCTGTCATGCCCGTAGAGCAACAGAATGTGGAAATCTTCGGAGAATACGTAGGACGCATACGTGCCCAACAGTTCGTGGAGGTACGCGCCCGTGTGGAAGGGTTTCTGGAGAACATGTTATTTGAAGAAGGCACGTACGTCAGCCGCAACCAGGTTCTTTTTGTCATCGACCAACGGCAATACCGTGCCAAAGCCGACAAAGCGCGTGCGCAGTTGAAGAAAGACGAGGCACAAGCCCGAAAGGCCAAACGCGACCTGGACCGCATCAAGCCCTTGTACGAACAAAATGCAGCCAGCCAATTGGATTTGGACAATGCCGTAGCAGCATACGAAACGGCTGTGGCCAGTGTCGGAATGAGCCAAGCCGATTTGGACCAGGCGGAACAAGAGCTGGGCTACACCATCGTGCGTTCCCCATCTCCGGCCATATCAGCGAACGGCATGTAGACTTGGGTACTTTGGTGGGCAGTGGCGGTAAATCGCTGTTGGCTACTATCGTCAAGAGCGATACGGTACTGGTGGACTTCAGCATGACCGCCCTCGACTACCTTAAAAGTAAGGAACGTAACGTAAATATAGGACAAAAAGACCAGAACCGCTCTTGGCAGCCTACCGTCACCATTACTTTGCCGGACAATACGACCTATCCTTTCAAGGGATTGGTGGACTTTGCGGAACCCCAAGTAGACCCTCGGACCGGCACCTTCTCCGTACGTGCGGAAATGCCTAATCCGGACCACGTGCTGTTGCCGGGACAGTTCACAAAAAGTCAAAGCCCTGCTCGACGTCCGCGAGAACGCCACGGTGGTCCCGCAAAAAGCACTTATTATTGAAAAGGTGGGGCATACGTCTTTGTCATGCGTAAAGACTCCACCGTAGAACGGCGTTTCATCGAATTAGGACCGGAATTCGGGAACCACGTCGTAGTGGAACGCGGTCTGGTTCCGAACGAACAGCTTGTCACCGAAGGCTACCATAAGCTGAACCCCGGCATGAAAGTGCACGTAGCTTCGGCTGAGACAAACGAAAAGAAACAGCAAACGACAACTGCCAAATAAGCGAGAAAGCCCATGAAAGTGACTTATTTCATTGACCGTCCGGTGTTCTCGATGGTCATCTCCATACTGATTGTCATCGTGGGTATCATAGGTCTGACCTTATTGCCCATCGACCAATATCCTCAAATTACGCCTCCGGTAGTCAAGATCAGCGCATCCTATCCGGGAGCCAGTGCGCTGACGGTATCACAGGCCGTAGCCACCCCATCGAACAGGAACTGAACGGGACGCCGGGCATGCTGTACATGGAGTCCAGCAGTTCCAATTCCGGAGGTTTTTCCGCCACGATTACGTTCGACATCTCGGCCGACCCCGACTTGGCGGCTGTAGAAATACAGAACCGCGTGAAACTGGCAGAATCCCGCCTGCCTGCTGAGGTGATACAAAACGGTATCTCCGTGGAGAAACAGGCGCCCAGCCAGCTCATGACCTTATGTCTGACTTCCGACGACCCGAAATTCGATGAAATCTATCTGAGTAACTTTGCTACCATCAACGTGCTCGACGTATTGCGACGCATTCCAGGTGTGGGCCGTGTGTCGAACATCGGAAGCCGCTATTACGCCATGCAGATATGGGTACAACCGGACAAGCTGGCCAACTTCGGCCTGACGGTACAAGACGTGCAGAACGCCTTAAAAGACCAAAACCGTGAATCCGCAGCGGGCGTACTCGGCCAGCAACCCATAGAAGGTTTGGACATCACCATTCCCATCTCCACCAAAGGGCGGCTCTCTACCGTCAGCCAATTCGAGGAAATCGTGTTGCGTGCCGATGCCGACGGTTCGCTCATCCGCCTGCGCGACGTAGCCCGCATCTCGCTCGAAGCCCAGTCTTACAACACAGAAAGCGGTATCAACGGGGCAACGCCGCCGTACTCGGTATCTACATGCTGCCGGGAGCGAATGCCATGGAAGTGGCAGAAAATGTGAAGAATGCCATGGACGAAATCAGCAAGAACTTTCCGGAAGGACTGAAATATGAAATTCCGTTCGACATGACCACTTACATTTCGGAATCCATTCACGAAGTGTACAAGACGCTCTTCGAGGCACTGGTATTGGTGATTTTCGTAGTATTCCTCTCCCTGCAAAGCTGGCGCGCCACGCTGATACCCGTCGTAGCCGTACCGATCTCCCTTATCGGAACTTTCGGCTTCATGCTGATATTCGGCTTCTCGCTTAACATGCTTACCTTACTGGGCCTGATTTTGGCGATCGGTATCGTGGTGGACGACGCTATCGTCGTGGTAGAGAACGTGGAACGTATCATGGAAGAAGAGCACCTCGGCGCGTACGAAGCCACCAAGAAAGCCATGACAGGACTGGCCGGTGCCTTGATAGCCACATCATTAGTACTGGCAGCCGTCTTCGTACCGGTCAGCTTCTTGCCGGGCATCACGGGACAACTCTACCGCCAGTTCACCGTAACGATTGTGGTATCGGTACTGATTTCTACGGTAGTAGCTCTGACGCTGAGTCCGGTCATGTGCTCGCTCATCCTGCAACCGACAGACCCGAACAAACCTAAAAACATCGTTTTCCGCAAAATCAACGAATGGTTGTCCGTCGGAAACCACAAATACATCCAAGGTATCCAGAAAGTCCTGATACATCCTAAACGAATCATTCTGAGTTTCTGCCTGGTCGTCGGACTGATTTTCATCCTTCACCGTATGGTGCCGACCAGTTTCCTCCCCGTAGAGGACCAAGGATATTTCAAGGTGGAACTGGAGCTTCCGGAAGGAGCCACACTCGAACGTACACGGAACGTGACCGAACGTGCCATCCGTTACCTGATGGAGAATCCGGCTGTGGAATACGTACAAAACGTGACCGGAAGCAGCCCCCGCGTAGGTACGAGCCAAGCGCGGAGCGAACTGACCGTCATCCTGAAACCATGGGAGGAACGGGACAAGACCACGATTGATGAAGTCATGGCCGAGGTCAAAGCGCATTTTAAGGAATACCCCGAATGCAAAGTCTACTTGTCTACCCTCCGGTCATTCCGGGCTGGGTTCATCGGGCGGTTTTGAGATGCAACTGGAGGCGCGTGGCGACGCCACGTTCGAGAACCTCGTACAAGCTACCGACACCTTATTATATTATGCAGCGCAACGCAAGGAACTTTCGGGGCTTTCGTCCTCCCTCCAGGCCGAGATTCCGCAGCTTTATTTCGATGTGGACCGCGACAAGGTGAAACTGTCCGGCGTACCGATGGCCGACGTGTTCTCAACAATGAAAGCCTACACGGGATCGGTGTATGTCAACGACTTCAACATGTTCAACCGCATTTACCGAGTCTACATACAGGCTGAAGCCGATTACCGCGAACACCCCGAAAACATCAATTTATTTTTCGTCCGCGGAAGCAACAACGCCATGATACCGCTGACCTCCTTAGGTACGACTTCCTATACGACGGGACCAGGCAGCATCAAACGTTTCAACATGTTCAACAGTGCCATTATCCGGGGAGCCGCCGCCGACGGTTACAGTTCGGGGCAAGCCATGGAAGTCATCGAACAGGTGGCCCGCGAGCATTTGCCGGACAACATCGGCGTAGAATGGAGCGGACTGTCCTATCAGGAAAAACAGGCGGGCGGGCAGACCGGCCTCGTGCTGATGCTCGTGTTCATCTTCGTTTTCCTGTTCCTTGCAGCCTTGTATGAGAGTTGGATGGTACCCATCGCCGTACTGCTGTCTCTGCCGGTAGCCGCACTCGGCGCATATCTCGGCATCACGTTCTGTGGACTGGAGAACGATATTTATTTCCAAATCGGACTGGTGATGTTGGTCGGACTGGCCGCCAAAAACGCCATTCTGATTGTCGAATTTGCCAAAGACGAAGTGGACCGAGGCGGCGATTTGGTGACCTCGACCCTCCATGCGGCACGCCTGCGTTTCCGTCCCATCCTCATGACTTCACTGGCCTTCATTCTGGGCATGTTGCCCATGGTAGTGGCCAGTGGTCCCGGCTCAGCCAGCCGCCAAGCCATCGGCACGGGCGTATTCTTCGGTATGATAGTGGCCGTATCGGTCGGCATCCTGTTGGTACCGTTCTTCTTCGTACTGATATACAAAGCCAAAGGCAAATTCAACCGCAAACGCCTTTCCGATGCCGGACTCATCCTATTGGCAGCCGGCACGGGACTGTCGTCCTGCCAAATCGGTAAATCCTATACCCGTCCGGATATGCCCCTGCCCGCCCGGCTCGACACGCTTACGCAAGACACGGCATCCATAGGCGACCTCTCGTGGTGGGAGCTTTACAACGACACCACTCTTCAACAACTGATCCACCGGGCACTCACGTACAATAAAGACCTGAAAATAGCCTCGGCACGAATGAATGAGCTGGCTGCCCTGAAACGCATCGATTTTGCGAACATGTTCCCGCAAGCAACCGCCCGCCTGAACGGCAACCGTGAAACGACAAACTACGGCGGTGACAATTTCGATGCCGACCCGGAACTCAGCCTTACTGCTTCCATTTCATGGGAGCTTGACTTATGGGGCAACCTCCGTTGGGCACGCGACCATAGCACGGCGGGATTTCTGGCTTCGGTGGAAAACTGCCGAGCCGCTAAAAATGGGGTTGGTGGCACAGGTCGCACAGTCTTACTTCGAACTAATGGCATTGGACAACGAACTGGCCATCGTGCGCCGTACGTTGGAAGCACGGCGCGAGGGCGTACGCTTGGCAGAAATCCGTTTCAAGGGCGGGCTGACCTCCGAAATCGTATTCCAGCAAGCCAAAGTGGAATTGGCCAAGACGGCCACCATGGTACCAGACCTGGAACGCAGGATTTCCCTGAAAGAAAGCGAAATCGCACTCTTGACCGGTGATTTCCCCTACGCCGTAAACCGCAACGTCCTGCCCGAAGAAATACAGTTGCCCGACGCTCTTCCCCTTTGGGATTGCCCTCCACGCTTCTGGAACGACGCCCCGACATACGGAAAGCCGAACGGGAACTGATGGCAGCCCATGCCGAAGTGGGATTGGCTTATACCAACATGTTCCCCCGCCTGGCACTGACCGCCACATTAGGTGCGGAAAGCGAAACGCTTCGGGACCTCCTGAAATCACCCTACTCTATCTTGCAGGCAACTTGCTGAGCCCCTCTTTGCCATGGGTAAAAACCGTGCGGCTTTGAAAGCCAAACGGGCCGCTTACGAAGGTGCCGTAGCCGAATATGAGAAAACGGTGCTCACAGCCTTCAAGGAGACGCATAACGCCATCATCAACTTCAACAAAATAAAAGACATCTACGAGTCGCGCCGCCAACTGGCCGAAGCTTCGCGTACGGCAGTGGAGCTGGCACAACTGCAATACATCAACGGGGTCATCGGTTACTTGGACCTTCTGGATGCCCAACGTAACTACTTCGATGCCCAAGTGTCGTTGAGCAACGCCGTGTGCGACAAACAGTTGATGATCATCAACCTCTATAAAGCCCTCGGCGGAGGCTGGAAGTAACCCGCCCCTGCCGTCCCATCCCTCGTTTCTCGGTTCCCCTTATCGGAAAAACGGGGGACGGGGCTATCAAAACAGCGCACAAGAAAGTCATCAAAAAATGTGCGCCAAACGATTTTTCAATCTCAGCCAAACGATTTTTCATTCTGCTGAGATTGATTTTTCGCTTTCAAGAGGATAAAAAGACGGGTAACGTAGAGGATGAAA
>VOFE01001235.1_pt1 | contig 42001 bp, 66 predicted proteins | sample 5384071 | NCBI WGS metagenome assembly VOFE01 (sample SAMN12384724, study PRJNA508395) | human gut metagenome | isolation source: healthy gut D | host: Homo sapiens
GCGTCGTTGACGCCGGCAAGGGCGAAGGAAAATCCCTCCCCGGCAGCCAGCCACGCAACCAACGACACCAGGGCAATGGCAATCACCGCAGGGACAAAGAAATAACACACCCGGTCCGCCAGCCGTGCAATCGGAGCCTTGGACTGGCTGGCCTCCTCCACCAGGCGGATCATGCGGGCCAGCGTGGAGTCCCTGCCCACGCGTTCCGCACGTACCTTGAGATACCCGGCCCGGTTGAACGTGCCGCTGATCACCCGGTCTCCCGCCGTCTTGTCCACCGGCATGCTTTCCCCCGTCAGGTCCGATTCATCCAGCGCGGCCTGCCCTTCTTCAATGACGCCGTCCACCGGAATCCTCTGCCCGGTTTTCACCACCACCAGGTCCCCGGAATGAAGTTCATCCAGCGGGACGGCGCGCTCCGCGCCGTCATGCCAAACCAGGGCCTCCTGGGGAACCAGCTTCACCAGCCCTTTCACGGCGGCGTTCGTCTTGCGGTAGGAACGGCGTTCAAGATATTTCCCCAGGGAAATCAGGGTGACGATCATGGCCGCGGATTCAAAATACAGTTCCATTCCGTCCACGTTGGCGCCCTGCCACAGCGCCGCAATCAACAGATACAGCCCGTACAGGAAGGCGGAACCGGAGCCGATGGCGATCTTCCTTCCCGATCCCGCCCAGCTGACCCGCCATGCGTTTCAGACGATTTTGCAGCTGACGCAGCTCTTCGTCGCTCCGGGGCGTGGATTTATGATGACAAAGCAGCGGGTACGCCTTCTCTGTCATCCCTTCTCCCGTGTGTCGTCATTGCTTCCGACATCGTCTCCCTCCTTGTTTCTGTCCCTTCTCATCGGGATAATATACCTCCTACGGGTATTTTATAATATACCCCATAGGGGTATTTGTCAAGAAAAAAGCATCCTGTAAAAGCATGGACGGGTAGCCTCGTCAGCAGCTTTATAGGATGCTCTCAGCAGATAAGCTATCGATTGCGCGGCTGAACCGCCGGATTATGCCGCACTCTTCGATGAGTTCCATTCAATTTACTCGATATTCACAATCCTTGTGTATCGTCTGAGGGATATTCCCCATCATGCGCCTCGCCGCAGAAGCTTGCCGACATGTGCTCCGGCCGGGTGATACGCACCACTCCGCATCGCGCTAAAAGCTCTGTCAGCTCCCTGCGTTTATCGGCGGAGCAAATCAGCCCGGCCGTTTGCAAATACCCTTTATGCTTTCTTAACTGGGAAAATAAGCGTCTGCGGGACAAACGCTTCACCAAACAATGGCCAAACAGATAAGAAAGCTCCAATTCTTCATCCGGCAAAGCGGTCAGACCTCCTTCCTTCCCATAGAATGTTTTTCGCCCTGCGAGACCTCCTCCGCCAGCATGCCTTCAAGAGCATTGCTGTAGCGGCGCAGCGTCATTTCTGCCGCTGTCCCACATTGTGGGAGGCGGGCGGAAAATTCTACGTCAGCGGAACGGAAAGCACTGTGGCCACAGACAAGGCGTACATCGGCAGCAAATCCCTGAAGGTGTCCTTCTCCGGTACAGCGGATTCCGGGTTCCACGCGCAGCGGGTCTCCATCAATCCGGGGACCGTGACGGCATCGGCCTATGTACAGACGGAGAACAGTGGTATCGTCCTCCGCCTCCGGCGGAGCCACCATGCACATCGCCTGGTTCAACGGGGACACCTATGTGGGCGAAAAGGCCATGGATTACGGCCTGACCGGGACCACCAACGACTGGGTGCGCCTGACGCTGACAGCGGACATCCCCTCGGGAGCCAACCGAGCAGGCGTATACCTGGACCTGAAGGACGCCACGGGGACCGTATGGTTCGACGGGGTGCAGCTGGAAACCGGGGCGTCCGCCAACCGGTACAATCTGCTCAACGACGCCGACATCGATTCGGGAACCTCCTATTGGAAGTACTACATCCCGGGATATCCGCCCCCTTCCACGACAGCCTGGTGGAAATCTACGGCGCGTACAACACCAACGGCTATGTGTACCAGACGGTGCCGGTGAACAAGGCGGACGTGTGCTTCAACGTGTGCGGGACGGCGTCCGGCCGGTCTACCTCCACCCTGCATGAGGATCGTACCTTTTGGCTGGAGCTGGCCATCCGGTACGCGGATGACCAGGGGAATGGCATCACAAAGGAGTTCAGCGATACGTATGCGGGAGACCAAACGGTATCCTTTACCGCGAAGCCGCGGCGCACGGGCGTGGTGGTCCGCGAAGTGGCGGTCACGGTGGTGTACCGGGATAACGGGAACGGCCTGGGCTTTGACCGGGCCATGCTGAATGTGGACATGACGGGCACGTCCTACAGCTACGATGGCGAAGGGAACCTGATCAGCGCGGAGGACAACGCCAACCGGAATCAGACCTATACCTACAGCGACGCCAACGAGCTGCTGGAGATGGTGGACGCAAAAACGAGCGGTATACCTACACCTACGCTTCGGACAACGAGCATCAGCTGGTCGCGGCCCGGTCGAATCAGCGGGGGAACGGCACGGTCTATTCCTACGACGATTACGGCAACGCCACCTGGTTCCGGACAGGGACAGTGAACGAGGATGGAACGCTGAATACCTCTATGCCGTTCATCGGGACCTCGCGGGGGCTTCAATGAGGCGCGGAACTACGTCACCTATGAGCAGGACGCCCGGGAACCGGGTGACGTATACCCTGAACGACGCCAACGGCCAGGTGAGCAAGGTCACCTCCCCCTCCCCCACCGGCGTGTCTGCTTCGACAGTGGAGACTACGTATACTTACAACGACCGCAACAGCTACCTGCTGGACAGCGTGACCCGCGGGAACGTGAGCAACTACTATGGGTATGATTCCGTAAACCGCCTGACCTCGATCTACCACAACGGGTTCATTACAACTTTACCTACGACCAGTGGGGGAACCGTCTGACCACCTCGATCCAGAACCGGCTGCTGTCGCAGAACGAGTATGAGGACGGTAACGGGAATTTGCTGAAAACCACCTACGGCAACGGGGACTGGTGGAGTTATACCTATGACGATCTGGATCGGGTGACGGCCAAGACGTCGGAAAACGGGAACGCGGCGGCTTACGTCTACAACAACCAGGATCAGCTGGTACGCCTGACCGACTACCTGTCCGGGAACACGACGGAGTATACCTATGACCTGCTGGGGCGTCTGGTGGGTTCCCGTACCAGCGGCAATAATACGGTGCGGGCGGAATACAGCTACGACAACTACAACCGGTGGACAGGGGCAGACCCCTTTACTTCCGGCGGGGAGCACGCCTATGGGGTGGAGTACGGCCAGGACCACCTGGTGACGAAGTCAATCAGGGGCGGTTCAGCGTCGGGTACACCTACGACAGCCTGAACCGCGTAACAAGGGAAACACTGAATGTAGACGATGCGGCAAGCTACTATACGAGCTATGCCTACGCCAGCGGGCCGTAAAGCAGCACCACCGGTCTGGTGAGCCAGATCACCTACCAGCGTTATGGGGGAACCGCGGAGGTTCTGTCTTACACCTACGACAACGCCGGGAATATCGCCACGATCCAGGAAAACGGCGTGCTGAAGGCGGCGTATACCTATGATCAGTTCGGCCAGCTGGTGCGGGAGGACAACGCCTAGGCGGGCAAAACGTATATCTATGTTTACAACGCCGGAGGGAATTCGACCCAGTGCCGGGAGGCCGCGTATACCACCGGAGGCATAGCGTCCTATACGGGAGGGACCACCTACAGCTATGCCACGGGGACGGAAGAAGATGGCGTTACCCCGGTATGGAAGGACCTGCTGACCAGCTACAATGGGAACACCATCACCTATGACGCCATCGGCAACCCGCTGAACTGGGGTACGAGTATCACCAATATGCAGTGGAATAACGGCCGCCGTCTGACGTATTTACAGAAGCGGACGAGTATGATACATTATACCTATGATGAGTCCGGCCTGCGGACAAGGAAGACCGTATCCGGGACGGTAACCAAGTTCGACCGTGACGCTTCGGGCAATCTGGTACACGAGACCCGGAACAACGGAACCAACCATCTATACTATTACTACGATGCTAATGGAAGCATCAGTTCCATCAGTTACAACGGGATCCGGTACGCTTTCCGCAAGAACCTCCAGGGGATGTCATTGCAATCTTGGATACCAATAGTAATGTGGTGGCTAAGTATACCTATGACGCTTGGGGTAAAAATTCTCTCTATCACCGATGCCAACGGCAATGCCATCACCAGTTCCCTCCATATTGCCAACATCAATCCCATCCGCTACCGTGGGTATTACGATACCGAGACAGGACTATATTATGTATCCAGACGTTATTACGATCCTGAGGTTGGTCGGTGGATTAGTCCCTGAACCCAATGTTGATTATGGTGAATTTGACGAGGGTTCTGGAATTCTTGGATACAATGTGTATGCTTACTGTTTCAATAATCCCGTCAACAATTTTGATCCTGACGGAGAAGCGGTGGCAAATATCGTTGGTGGGGTAATCGGCGGTGTTGCTGGGGCTGCACTGGGTTACCTGTTAGCTGATGCTCTTGGGCTAAAGGGCTGGAAAAGTGGGCCTTAATTTCGGCGGCAACAGTCGGCGGTGCGGTGCTGGTGCGTTTCTTGGGCCATATGTGGCTAAACTGGGTTCAAGTGTTGCTGCGAAACTTGGAATTAAATCCATTCCGAAACTAGGAAGTCAGATAGGTAGATTAAGGGGAAATTAGTAAAAACACCAAACCAGCAATAAAGGACTTACAAGACATGGATTGCAACAGATGGCACAAAGGGGTGTTTCACAAAGCATGGCTCGAAATATTGTTAGATCGGGGACATGCGATTGCCCAAAGCGGCGGAAAAACTCTTTTTTCACACAAGCAGGAGTAGTTGTTCTTAACAAAGCTGGTGAGGTGGTAACTGCCTATTCATCAAAGTTTTTTGATGCCGCTATGAAAGAAATTGTTAGACAATTCTATGGGTGATAAAATGAATTTTGAGATTATAAAAAAAGAAATTGACAAGTGGGATCCGATAGACCTGATGAACCACGCCCCGCCGGATGAATATGATATGGAGAGCAGGGAAATTTTATTAAAATTTCAACATAGCATAGAGCAAAACGGTATGACAATCTACGAGGTTTTCTCGAAAGCATTCGGAATGACTTTTACTAAGAGCGTAGATGAATGTGTCTGTATAGCTAAAAAAATGATGGAACAGGAATAACTAGAACTGTTAAGGAACTTTATTATTTTACTCCCCTAGTAACATCGCATTTGGGAACAAAAGCAATGCTGTTGGAATAGTTCCAAGCCCTTAAAAAGGTTTCAGGAAACTCCTGACAAGTGCCGTGGTATCACAACGGCGATGCTTGCTGGTAGATAGCATGTTTTTGCGCCTATGTTAAACATATTGTGATTTTTAAAATTGTACCCTGTGTTTTTGCCTATAAGTGAGGAAACAGTTTTTGGGGGTCTCTCCCTCCGAAGAAGGAGGCAAATATGCGTAAGGTAAAACCCGTTGTTCACAAGAGCTACCAAAGGAGCGAAAACCCGTAGATGTTTTTGCGGCAGTGTTTCTGTCAAATGCTGCTCCGTCACCTATCCCAACACTTATTTCTATATTACTATGATAAGTGCTCTAAATAGCATATAAACATCAGGGGCGCAGCCATCTACACGGCCGCGCCCCTGATGTATTAGAAAAGGACCTACTCATAGAATAAAAGGTCCGTTCACCAATGTCAAATTTCGATTCATATACATCTTGACGCAGACCCTTTTAGATGCTATACTGAGGCCAATAACAAGGTTTGTGTAAAACCCCTTTTGGGGCAGGTTTGCGTAACAAGGTCAGGACTCCCGCTTACGGGAGGATTCCGGCCTTTTATTTTCTAAAACTAACCGTACATTTGCGTTAAAACCCAATCGGTAACTTCAAAAAAGACCGGCTAAACCGTTACGGTTCAGCCGGTCTTTTTTGGTGCTTTAGCTAAAGAAAACCCCTGGTTCTACCAGGGGGTGAATAAAAACTTTAGCAAATAAAACCTCCGAGTTATAATAGAGAAGGTTTGGCGACCGCATCTCTAAAAGAACAAGGAGGTTTTAGGCGATGAAAAATGAGGTAAAACAACTGTCGCACTCAAGCTACCGGTGTGAGTATCACATAGTTTTTGCACCCAAATATAGGAGAAAAATAATATATGGGGAGATAAAGGCAGATATAGGGAAATACTGCGAAAACTATGCCAAGAGAAAAGGTGGAAATAATCGAAGCAGAAGCATGCGCGGATCATATACATATGCCAGTGAGTATTCCACCGTATCTTAGTATAGCACAATTCATGGGTTTCCTCAAGAGCAAAAGTGCGTTGATGATTTTCGATCGGCACGCAAATCTCAAATACAAGTATGGGAATAGGAACTTTTGGTGTCGAGGATATTTTGTAGATACCGTAGGAAAGAACGAACGGATGATAGCAGAATACATACGGAATCAGTTGGAAGAAGATTTTGCATCGGATCAGATAAGCTTGAAAGAATATATCGACCCGTTCACGGGTAGCAAGAACAACTAGGCAAAAAAACAGGCAGCCACTTTAGTGGCCGCCCGTAACAAAGATGCGATGCCAAACTTTCAGTGCCCCTTAGAGGGGCCAGCATGTGACTGGCCCTTCTAGGGCCTGTGCAAACCACTAGTTTACTAGTGGTTTTGATTGTTTTACAAAATATTTTCAGAAAGGACTGAATCCGTATGCGTGAAAACCCAAACCCCGTGACCAGCTTCCTGGAGGACGACACCGGAGAGGCGTTCGACAACCTGTTTGGTCCGAGTGACAGGGATCGAACCTACGGCCTGATGGTCCCAAAGAGATATCGGGAAGCATTTTTCGCTTCTATAGGCTTTTTAAGCCTTTTCTGCTCCGGAAACAATGCTCTTTGGCGCTCTTATCTGCATACTCTCCAAGTGCTCTCGAAACGGTAAGTGGTCAGTTATGTGGTCAGCAGGATTTTTGCGGAATGATGCGGCAACCGTCTCTCGCTTTTGAACGAGAGGTATTTTTCTCTTCTGCCGTTATTGTAACTCTGAACGAGACTGAATACAAGTCAAAATTTGCGTCGCAGTAGACAAAGAAGAAGGATGATTTGGGATATCGTAATTGGAATACATACGCACATATATTGAGCGTTTCATGCTAGATAGACTATTCATCTTAGACTTTAACAAAATCCCTATTTTTCATCATAAATCGGCAAAAATCATTGAAAAGTTATTGGAAATATGCTATACTAAAAATGTATTAGTATCTATATTCGAAAGAGAGGAATGCATAATGGATTCTAATGTCGAACGCTGGTATTCAATGGAAGAAATATGTGAACATTTAGGGGTTAGCCGAGATACTGTTCTCATTTGGATAAAAAAGCGTGATATGCCTGCTTCGAAGATGGGTCGTCTTTGGAAGTTTAAGGTTAGCGAAGTTGATGAATGGACGAAATCAGGAAAAGCTGCCGAAAATGATTTTTTCCTTTATAACGGATACCAATATTGTTATAATTTTGACGGGCGGAGGTGATTATTTGTGTGGTGTAAGAATTGCAGTCGGGAAACCGATGAAGAGGTGTGCAGTGTTTGCGGGACAAAGACCGAGGAAGATATTCCATATGAGCTGTACTGGTGTGATGAATGCAAGATTCCGCTGATCAAAGCTGTCAATGGAGCTGACCGAGACACTTGTCCGCTTTGCGGAGGAAAAACTTCTTATCTCGTCGTGGATCTCCGCCCAGTGTTTCCGGAAGAACGATTGCTCTTGGGAATTTTGTCGGACAAGCCACTTGCCTATATCAATAAAAAGTGTATGGGCGTCAAATAATCGCTATTACATAGATGGAAAGCCGGTAGTCATTACTGCGGCTTGGTATAAGAAGTATTCTGCGGAGTATATCAGAGAGCAGCTTGAGAAATACAAGGATCAAAACAGCTATGATTTCTTCAATGAGAATATAGCGGCCTTTATCAAAGCGAATCAAGGGCGTCTTGATTATTTGAAGTATGAGGCGAATATCTTCATTCAGGAATCGGCTGAAAAATACCCTCGCGAAAATATTGTTCTGTCTTTCTCCGGTGGTAAGGATTCCACGGTAACGGCTGACCTTGTCGTGAAGGCGTTGTCTGATCCGAGCTTGGTGCATATATTTGCCAATACAACATTGGAGTTCCGTCCACAATCGAATACGCTGAGAGGTTTAAGAGGAATAACCCGAAGGCCATCTTCAAAACGGCCAAGAACAAGGAGCAGAATTTCTACGATGTCTGCGAAGATCTCGGACCTCCGGCAAGAATGCTGCGATGGTGCTGTTTTATGTTTAAGACAGGGCCTATTTACCGCGTCATCAGCGGACTTTATAGAGACAAGAATATTCTGACTTACTACGGCATTCGAAAGTTCGAGTCAACCGCAAGAAGTAAGTACAACAGAATCGAGGATAATGCTGAATCTACAAAGATTCAGCAACAGACGGTTGCGACGCCGATCTTCTTCTGGAAGGATATTGATGTTTGGCTTTATATCCTGGGTGAGGAGATTGATTTCAATGACGCCTACCGTTTAGGATATGACCGTGTAGGCTGCTGGTGCTGCCCGAACAATAACAGCCGTGCGGAATTCCTTTCGAAGATCTATATGCCGGAGCAGTTTGAGAAGTGGCATAGTTTCCTGATCGATTTCGCAAAGAAAATTGGGAAGCCAGATCCGGAAGAGTATATTGATTCTGGTAAATGGAAGGCGCGGCAGGGCGGAAATGGCGTCGCTGCAGCATCGGATATAAAAATTAGATTTACAAATTGTACGACCGAGGATAATGCAAAGGTGTATCAGTTGAAGAAACCGGTGGATGATTGTCTGATTGGACTGTTCACCCCTCTTTGGCAGGATTGCTCCGGAACTCGGTCGCAAGATAATCAACGAAACGATTGTTGTAGACTTGAAGACAAATGTGCCGATTATTTCGATTCAACCCTTCTCGCAGGATGGGTATGAATATGCGGTGAAAGTTAAAACGATGAATGTGGCAAAGCATGACGATCTGCAGAGAATGATTGGTTATCAGATCAAGAAGTTCAACGCCTGTCGCAAGTGCCTGAAATGTGAGTCTCTTTGTAAGCACGGCGCTATTTCTATCATTGGAGACACCTATCTCATCAACGATAGGAAGTGCAAGAGATGCAAGATGTGTGTAACGGCGAAATACCTGGAAGGTGGTTGTTTAATGGACCGTTACCTGCGAACCAAGGACTAAAGGAGCAGTGTATATGAAATTTAGAGCGCATGATACCTTTTTCATCCGCAAAGGCTGGCTGAACAAGGGAATGAGAAACGTGAGAAAAGATCCGGCTGTGTTCATGGGTGCCAATGGGAATCCCATGGATATTCTCGGCATTGGTGCAAACATGGTCAAGGCTTTTGCGATATTGGCTGCAGGCGGTCAGGTTGACCACTGAGCCAAATTCGGGTCGCAGGGAACAGTCCTTTACGCCTTTTGGGGAACTCGTATTTCAGAACGATCCCTACATTGAGGAAATGGGGACGCTATGGCTGTTGCACTATATGCTTGCAACGAATAAGGATGAGGCAACCGCTTGGTACTTCTTCTTTAATGAGTTCAAGCAGAGCGAGTTTAACAGAGAGGACTTTGTGAAACAACTTTCGAACTACATTATGATCAACGGCGAAGAGGTATCGGAAAGATCTCTTGAGGACGATTATAACTGCATTATCAACACCTATGTACCCCGAATCAAATCTTCTCCCGAAAAGGTACAGCCGGAGAGCAATATCGATTGCCCTCTCGGCGAACTTGGTCTGATCGATATCAGCAATCGCAAGGAGAGACTCTACAAGAGATCTGTACCAAAGAAGAACGCCCTTCATCCTCTTATCTTGCTTGCAGTCATTCTGGATCAGGCAAATGGTGAAGAGGAGATAAAAATCTCGACTATTCAGAATGATGCGTGCAACGCCGGTAAGGTTTTCAATCTTGATATCATATCTCTGACCGCACTGCTTTTATAAGATCGAGCTTATGGGCTATATCAAGGTCGTTCGTACTGCAGGACTTGATGTTATACGCATCGTCAAGCCCATGAGCTTCCTTTGAATGCGTAGAAGAGTATTACAAGGCAATCAATAAATAAAGACAGGAGGATGTAACCGTGTTTCAAAATAAAATAGATGTGGCAAAAGGGTTTCAGACTTCTGTTAATATCGCCTACGATTTGAACAACGCGGGGAAGATTTCCGGCTTCATACCCACAATGTCCTCTCTTGACATTATTGAGGATGTGCTTTTAAGCACAGCGCCGAACTCCACAGAGCGAGCAAGAATTTTGATCGGCGCCTACGGTCGTGGCAAGTCGCATATTATTCTCGTTTTGCTGTCTCTTCTTTACAGGAAGGACAAGGCGGCCTTCTCCGCGTTGCTTGAGAAGATGAAGGAGAACAATCCGAAGCTGTACGACTATACGAGCGAATATCTGAACAGTGATCGGAAGCTTCTCCCGATCGTCGTCTCCGGCAGTAGCTCAAGCCTTACACAATCGTTCCTTTTTGCTCTCCAGCAGGCATTGAATGACGAAAAACTCGGCAATCTTATGCCGGAGACGCATTTCAAGGCTACTGTGAACGCGATCGAGAGCTGGAAGAGTGATTATCCCGATACCTACAACAAATTTATCGACGCCTTGAATGAGCCGATCGAGCAATTTATTTTTTCCTTGAAGGAGTATAATGTCGAAGCATATGAGAAGTTTATCGAATTATATCCGAGCCTGACATCCGGAAGCAGCTTCAATCCTTTCCTGGGGTTCGATGTTGTCGAACTTTATGAAAAGGTTGTGGAAAAGCTCTGCGAGGTCGGGTATGAGGGCGTCTACATTGTCTACGACGAGTTCAGCAAGTACCTTGAGTCGAGTATCGGCAATGCGACGATCAGCGACATCAAGCTGTTGCAGGACTTTGCAGAAAAGTGCGTCCGCAGCGGCAAGAAGCAGATGCACCTTATGCTCATTTGCCATAAGGATATTGCCAACTATATCGACAACAATCTACCTAAGGAAAAAGTGGATGGTTGGAGAGGTGTGTCCGGACGCTTTAAGCACACGACGCTTCACAACAACTTTGCACAGATGTATGAGATCATCTCCGCTGTTATAAAAAAGAGCCTACTTTTGGAGCGCATTTGTTTCAGAATTTAAGGCAAAATTTGAGGATCTCAAGGAACATTATGTTGCAAACGGTTTGATCGACGGTAAGGATGCTGCAGGTGTTGATTCGGCGATCTATGGCTGCTATCCTCTGCACCCAATCTCAACCTTCATCCTGCCAAGGCTTTCCGAAAAGGTTGCACAGAACGAGAGAACTCTGTTTACATTCCTGTCCTCGCAGGAAAAGCACACGCTGACTGCCTTCCTTAATAGCACTGATGGGGAGTTCCCGCTACTGACGCCCGACTATCTCTATGACTATTTTGAACCACTTTTTCCGTAAAGAGGTATATACGAGCGAGATCCATAAGATGTACAAGCTCACATCCAATATTCTGCAGAAGCTTGACGTCAATTCGATTCATGCGAGAATTGTTAAGACGATCTCTTTGATCTACATGGTGGAGCAGTATGAGAAGCTACCGCCGATTTACGACATTATTGTTGACGCTTTCCGTGAGAGTGTAGACGATACAAAGAAAATCAGTCTTGCCCTCGAGGATCTTATCAATAAGGACTGCATCGTCTATCTCAAGAGAAGCAACAACTACCTGAAATTGAAAGAGAGCAGCGGCATCGATATTCCCGGAGAGATCAAAAAGAAGATCGAGAGCAGCAGAGCAATGCTCCGAGTAAAGGACATTCTCAACAATTCGTCCTTCGATAGCTATATGTACCCTACAAGGTACAATGACGAACACGAAATCACCCGTTACTTTGATTTCCTTTTCATAGACAGCAAGGGATTTTTGGTCCACAGAGGATTGGGAATTGAAGATTTCTGATACAATGGCTGACGGTGTGATTTATGCAGTGATCCCCGAAAGCAAGGAAGACATTGCGAAGATTGCCGAAAGCATCACTTCGAAACCATACGACGAGCGAATTGTTTTCTGTCTGCCGAAAAAGTTTTCTGACATTGAAAAAGTCGCCTTTGAATACAGTGCCGTTTGTGAGTTACGGAGTCTTGTAGTCGATGACGATCTCTTGCGGGATGAATATGAGATTTACATAGAGGATCTCGGAGAAGTAATTGGTTCCTATATTTTTTCGTATGCTCGCCCGGAGACCGGAGGAGCCGACTATTATCATGCTGGAAAGAAGGTTTCGATTTACCGCAAGGCGCAGATGTCCGCATTGCTTTCAGATATCTGTGAGAAGATCTATCCGCATGCGCCAATTATCAATAATGAGTCCATCAACAAGAACATTTTGCCGACTGTCGCGATCAACAGCAGAGCAAAACTACTTAACGGTCTGTTAAGTACGGAGTTTGAGCCGAATCTTGGGTTGTCTGGCACCAGTCAGGATGTTTCCATTATGAGAAGCACGCTTGTTCAGACCGGAGTCGTTCAGAATGTTACAGAGGAACCCGAGATCGTTCTGAATCCTGAGGATGAAAATATAAGATATATGCTCCATACCATTCAAACCTTTTTTCACTGATGCGGGTGTGAATGGAGAGCAGAATTTTGGAAATTTGTATGCTCGCCTGACAAAGCCAGAGTACGGCATTGGCTTAAAGACCGGCGTGATTCCGATCTATATCGCCGCGATTATTCATCTGAACCGAAACAACCTGGTAATCAAAAGGCGAATGCGGAGCAAAAGATTTCTGCGGATCTCTTAAACGGTATCAACGAGAACCCCGGCAATTACTCTGTCATTCTTGAAAATTGGGATGAAGAAAAAACAGCCTATCTGACGCAACTTGAAACCTTGTTTGAAAAGCATGTGCGTGAGCAAGAGAAAGTTTATAACAGCTTTGCTTACATTGTATCCGCAATGAATCGCTGGTATATGTCCCTGCCGAAATACGCTAAGGAAATGACCAGGATCTATAAAGGAAATGACGAATTCAAGAGCGTCTCCGTAAGTCATCGGAAATTTGTCAATAGCCTCAAGCAGCTGGACCTCAACCCGAGAGAATACCTTTTTTGAAAAGATATTTGCTTACTTTAGGTTTAGGGAATTCAGCGCAGATGTAGCAGACAATATTGCTCAAACGAAGAAAGAGTATGACGAAGCTGTTCCGTCCCTTGTGAAGGCGCTTGTTTCGGATGTCAAGGAGTTGTTTACCCCCAAAGGACAGAGCATTAGAGGATCGCTTACTTCTATTATTCAAGACTGGTATGCGTCTTTGAAGGATACCACCATCCAGCACCTCTTCGCGAATAGTGAGAATCAGATCCTTGATTTGATGAAGACGATCACAAACGATGAGGTGACCTTCACGCAACGTCTTGCAAAGGCTGTAACAGCTTTGAGAGTTGAGGACTGGAACGAGGGCACGGTCGGGACCTTCATCAAGGATCTGACTGTGTTCAAGGAAACCGTTGAGGAATATAATTCGCAAATTCTTGACGAAAGCGCATCTGCCGATACCTATAAGCTGATTACCACCAATAGCGAAGGCATGGAAGTAGTTAAGACCTTCAATAGGAGCGAATATAGCACAAGAGCAAAACTACTCTACAATGAAATTACAAATGCAATTGACGAAATGGGTCAGTCTATTACCGAGCAGGAGAAGAGACAGATTCTGATTGAGATTCTTGAAAAACTTTGCTGAAGGGAGAAAGTCGCATGGAAAACATAGCATATTTTGATAATGCTGCAACGACATTTCCGAAACCGGAATGCGTCTATGAATTCACGAACAAGTTCTACCGTGAATGCGGAGTGAATGTCGGCAGAGGTCAGCACACGCTTGCTTCCAAGGCATTGTCTCTTGTTCAGGAGACGCGGGATCTTCTTCTGGAGCTGTTCTATTGTCCGACTAAGAAGGTTGTGTTCACACACACGGCTACGGAAGCGCTGAACCTTATCCTGAAGGGACTGCCCTTGAGTGACAGGTACACAATATATATCTCTCCTTTTGAGCATAACGCGGTAACCCGTGTGTTATACCATTTGGGGAGCGATGTATGACCTTAAGATTGAAACCCTCGCTTTTGATAAAGTGACAATGACCTATGATTTGGCCCGAATCCGCAATCAGTTTGCGGAGAAGAATCCCAATTGGGTTATCATCAGCCACGCAAGTAATGTGTGCGGCGTGGTCGCACCTGTCAAAGAAATCTGTAGGTTGTCGAAGGAGTTTGGCGCAGTCAATGTGGTTGACATGTGCCAGACGGCCGGACTTATTGACTTGGATCTGAGTGGAGAAGATATAGACTTTGCTGTCTTTGCCGGACACAAAACACTTTATTCTCCGCTTGGCGTCGCATGTATCGTCAGCAGCTTTGCAATCAAGCCGGAGCCGCTTTTGTACGGTGGAACCGGAGTCGATTCTGCAAATCAGTCTTTGCCGGAATCAATTCCCGAAAAATATGAGGTTGCAAGCCCGGACATCATGGCAATCAGCGGTCTGAACGCTTCGCTTAAGTGGATCAAGGAAACTGGTATTCAATTCATATACGAGAAGGAACAAAGCAACCGTAGACGGCTTCTTGAACTCTTGTCTGAGTATTCGTTCGTTTCAGTAGTGGAAACTAAGGAGAGCGAAGCCATAGGTGTTGTCTCTTGTCTGTTCGATGGATACAGCAGTGATAATATCGGGCAAATTCTTAGTGAGCAAAATGTCGCAGTCAGAACAGGTCTTCATTGCGCACCGACTGCTCATAAGTTCATTGGAACATACCCGGCAGGAACCGTGAGATTTAGTGTAAGCTATTTTAATTCAGATCAGGACTTTGAGATTCTCAAGGCTGCACTTGATTATATCGAGTTGAATTCATGAGGTGAGTATATGAGAGAACGAGAATTTGAGAGATACTTGCTATCAGATGAATCAATAAAGAGCAAAACCAAGGCTGTTAATTCAAGAGTCAGCAAGGCAAGACTGATCGAAAGAGAATTAGGTGTGGATCTCGATGAAGTGGTCTCCGATGACACTGTAATGTACGAGACTTTAATCAGAGTGAAGCAGGAGACCAACGATCAAAACGGCAATAACTCAAATGCTCTACGCAAGTATTATGAGTTTTCCAACGGAAATAAGTTTCCGACATTAGCAGAGTACGAACAGAAAGAGGCGTGAACTGTGAGCTTTCAGGAACTTGAAATAAAAAAAGAATATCGATCATTGCTCGACAGTGTCGCAAAGGACTTTTACATTCCCTTGCTCAGCCGTGCAGTTAAGTATCAAAGAGCAGTAGGATTCTTTTCGTCCACATCCTTGATTGAGATCTCTAAGGGAATAGGAGAACTTGCAAAGAACGGCGGCAAGATCCAGCTTGTGGCTTCACCCTATCTCTCGGATGAAGATATTGAGGCAATCAAAAGCGGCTACGCAATGAGGGATCAAGTTGTCAAGGAAGCGATTCGCCGGGAAATGACCGAGGGAGAACGCTGCTTGAAAATGCAAGACTGAACCTGCTTGCGAACCTTATCTCTGACAACATCTTGGATATCAAGATCGCCTTTACGGAAGATTCGGAACGACTGGGAATGTACCATGAGAAGATGGGCATTATTACAGATGCTGATGGAAACCGTGTTGCGTTCTCCGGGTCCATGAATGAGTCCGCTACGGCAATGACGCTGAATTATGAGACCGTTGATGTGTTCTGTTCCTGGAAGGACGAGGAAGACAGAGTCATCGCAAAGGAAAACGCTTTTGCTTCTATCTGGAACGATACCGAGCCGAACATTAAGATCATTGAGTTTCCTGAGCTGAAACAGGAGATTATTGACAAATACAAGCGAACGGCGCCGGATTTTGAGATAGACAGAAAAGAGTTTGGATTAGAATACGACGGTGACCGCCCTGTTGCTCTTGGGATCTATACAGAGAATGGTCGGAAGTTCCCGGACGGGTTCAAGCTCCACGATTATCAGACCGAAGCAATTGAAGAGGGGGTAAAGCGGGCTTGTCGAGGAATTTTCGATATGGCCACCGGTACCGGCAAGCCGTACACCGGGCTTGGCGCATTAACAACCTTGAGCAAGAGTATCAATCACAGACTTGCCGCAGTCATCGTTTGCCCCTATCAGCACCTTGTTGAACAATGGGTAGAGGATATTGTAAGATTCAATATCCAGCCAATCATTGGATACAGCGACTCTGCTCAGAAGGATTGGTCCAATCGTCTGAAGGATGCAATCCGGGATCAAAAGCTTAAGGTCCATGGAAGAGAATTCTTCTGCTTTATCTGTACAAACGCAACCTTCAGTTCGGATTTCGTGCAGACGCAGCTCGCAAAAAAAATCAAGTCAGACACTCTTTTGATGGTTGACGAGGCACACAATTTTGGCGCACCATACTTAAGCTGTCTGCTCTATGATAACTACAAATACCGGTTGGCTCTGTCAGCAACCCTGGATCGGCACAACGATGAAGAAGGAACAGCGAAGCTCTATGACTTCTTTGGAGAGAAGTGCATCGAATACACGCTGGACCGAGCTATTGAGGAAAAGAAGCTTACAAAATACAAATACTATCCTGTTGTTCTGACATTGACCGAAGAAGAGCTTTGAGGCTTACGATCAGCTCAGCTATGAAATCGGAAAGTGCGTTATCAAAGGTAAGAACGGTAGGGTGACGCTTAATGACAGAGGAGAAAGACTTGCGCTGAAGCGTTCAAGGATCGTTGCCGGTGCAGCGAACAAACTGCCACTTCTCAAAGAGTGCATTCAGCCTTATCTTAATGATAAACACATTCTTTGTATTGCGGCGCCACAAAAGGGCTTGAGCAAAATCAGGATCGCTCCGATGTGGACAGCGAGGATATCCGGCAAATAGATGCGGTCACCGATCTTCTTGGGAATCAGCTCGGCATGGATGTGTCACAGTTTACTTCAAAGAAAGCGTTGAAGAGCGCGAGGTTCTCAAAAGAGAGTTTTCTGCCGGTGATACGCTCAAGGTCTTAATCGCAATTAAGTGCCTTGATGAGGGCGTCAATATCCCGAAGATAAAGACAGCATTTATCCTTGCAAGCACAACGAACCCGAAGGAATATATCCAAAGACGAGGTCGTGTGCTGCGTTTGGCAGAAGGAAAAGAATACGCTGAAATCTATGATTTCATTACCTTGCCCTACGGCATTGAGGATGTTACCTCACTGACGGCGGCGCAGGTAAAGCGTAACTCCACTTTAGTAAAAAAAAATGAGCTTCGGAGAGCAGAAGAGTTCTCCCGGCTGGCAGTAAATATGGTTGAATCCGCAAGCTTGATTGACGAGATCAAAGATGCTTACGGTATACATGATTTGGATTGGAAAAATCAAGAGGAGGAATTCGGTTATGACTGGTGAAAAGGTTGAAGTAAACGGTGTCGAGATTGATACGAAAAAAGCAGAACGTATGCTGACTCATATAATAGTTCGGGAGAAAACGAATATTAAAACCAAACAGTACAATGACACGGAGATGGCCAAGAAGATCAAAAAAATGATCGAGGAGGAAGTGCAATGCTATTAAAGTCTTTAAAACTGAAGGACTTCCGCCAGTTTAAGGGCGAACAGACGATTTCCTTCTCAACAGATCCAGTTCGTAATGTCACGGTAATCATGGGTGAAAACGGATCTGGTAAGACAACGCTTGCCCAGGCATTTACATGGTGCCTTTACGGGGATACCGATTTCGATGATAAGTCTATGCTCTGTAAAGCCACAGCGCAAGAGATACAACCCGGTACAGAAGTGACGGTTCGTGTAGAACTTACTCTACAGCACAACGGAAGAGAGTATCTTTGCATCCGTGAGCAGTTGTATGCGAAGGATATTCTCGGTGCAATCAAAAGATTCAATCAGACGACATTCAAGATCGCATACAAAAGCACTGACGGTCAGCGTGAGTATGTTCCGGATGTCGAAACCGAACTTCGTATGAAGGAGATTCTTCCAAAAGAACTGTCCAAATACTTCTTCTTTGACGGAGAACGGATCGGTAACATGAGTAAGGAAATCCGCAAGGGAAGAGTACAGAATTTGCTCAGGCAGTCCGGAGTCTTCTCGGGTTGAGTGCGTTCCAATCCGCACTGAATCATCTCGGCGGAGGACGCAGCTCTGTTATCAAGATGTACAACGATAGCTACGATACGAAGAGCGACAGCAAAATGGCTCAGTATTCGAGAGAGATCGAAGATTATGAGAGGCAGTTAGAGGAGATCGAAAAAGGCTTGCTGCGATTGACAGTGAAGAAGCAATTGCCAACGATAAGAAGTCAGAGCTCGAAGAAGAAATCCGTCAGAATAAAGAGAGCGAGGAGCTTGCAAGAAAGCGCGATGATATCATTCGCAAAAATGAGAGAACTCGTTGCGCAAAAGGCGTCAAGCGAGGATTCTCTGCTCAAAGTTTTCAATAACAACGCGCACTCCTACTTTGCAAAGAAAATGATGAGCGATGCGCTTGGCAAGCTTGCAGATGCGGATAAAATTGATACGGGTATTCCTCACATCCATGCGCAGACGATCGAATATCTTATTAAGCGGAAGAAGTGCATTTGCGGCGCTGATATTCAGTTTGGCAATGATGCATACAAAGAGTTGAATGCTCTGCTGGAGTATATCCCTCCGCAGTCGATTGGGACCTCCATTGGACAGTTTGTTCGCGAGTGCGAGCTGAGATGTAAAGCAGCTGACACGCTCTTTGAGGATATCTCCGCTAAGTATGGCTTTATCCGAGAGTTTGACAATACATATTCCGGATATCAGAACGAGCTGAACATTATCCGTGAAAGCTTGAAAAGATGAAGAATGTCGGCGAGTTGCAGGCAAGACTCAGCACCTATGAAAGAGCACTGCGCAACCTAGTTAACGAAAGAAGGGAACTCGACCGCAAGCAGGCTGTCTTGGAAAGAGACAGAGATCGTCGTGTGACCGAACGCCGGGAGCTTTCTCTCAAGGACGAGAACAACCGTAAGATCGAAGTTTACAAGGCGTATGCTCAATATATGTATGATACCCTGTGCGCTCTCTACCTGGAAAAGAGACGGAGACGAGGCAGCAGCTTGAGCAGACAGTAAATGAAATCTTTAAGAGCATTTACAATGGCGGTTTCTCGCTCGAGATCGATGAGAAGTACAACATTCAAATTATCGTCAATGACTTTGATGGTATTGATGAAGGCGTAGAGACTTCCACTGCGCAAAGCATCTCGGTTATCTTTGCATTCATTGCCGGTGTTATCAAAATGGCACGCCAGAGCCAAAGTCCTGAAAATGAGATGCTGGTGTCAGAGCCTTATCCGCTTGTAATGGACGCTCCGCTTTCTGCCTTTGACAAAACTCGTATACGCACTGTTTGCGATGCGCTTCCGAATGTGGCAGAGCAGGTAATCATTTTTATCAAGGACACGGATGGCGAACTTGCAGAAACCTACATGGGCGAGAAAGTTGGCAGCCGCTTTGAATTTGATAAGAAGAATGAATTCGAGACTTATTTGGTAACGAGGTGAGAGTGATGTTTGATAAAGAATATTCCTTTAGAGGGAAGCACGCGGTTTATGTGATCAAGCTGACCGCAGAATACGATGATAAACATCATAAACTCTTCAATACAAACTATGATGTTTACGCAATCGCACCGATTATCGGTTTTCTGTATCAGCGGAAAGCAGAGCTTGACAAGAGCTCCGCTGAGAACACGAAGATCTTCCCGGATAAGCTGATCAAGGAGCAACAGAACCTGCAGTTTAACTACCGCTTGATCATGCTGCTTGACGAAAAGCATGAAGCTGATTTCAATGAGAGAATCAACAAGGCTTTCCGTCATTACGGACAGGGCAATGCGGGGCCGGATGAGGAACTGTATGAGAGCTATGTCAGAGGGGGCGTCGAGGTTTTGTACGAAAAACTGATCGAGCCTGCGAGAAGCGCCGAGGATTACTTTGAAGAATCTCTACGACTTCATGGAGGAGTTTGACGAAAGGTACAACGAATCGGTTTCGACGGATAGTATCGTAGACCTGTGCCAATTGGCGAAGAATTAACTATGTGAGGATGTGAAATCGTGCACGAGGAAATTATTGAGAAATTATATCGTGAATATTCTGTGCACGGTTTTTCTCTCCGAAGACTATATTTTTGATGTGCTTGAGGAGAACAGGATTTCTCTGTTTGATGTTGAGTATATCTGTGATCACCTTTTGTCGAAAGGCGTCATTATTCGCGATGAGACGTCATCGGATGAAGATGATGAAGAATACGATAGAAGCAATATCGACTACGAAGAGGTTTATAGGGAGATCCTTGAAATAGACGATTCTTTATCAGACCTTATTGAGTATATTCGGGGAATACAGGCTCCACAGCACCGTGAATGGCGCAACCTGATGCCTCAGGTTAATAACAACGCATTCACCCGGAATCGTATCTTTGAGATGTACATGAGAGTGGCTGTACGAATTGCCTTGGTTCATGCAAAAAGATATCAGCTTCCTCTGGATGATGCCATTCAGAATGCGCTGATGGGACTACATATTTCCATTGATAAATTCGAGACATCACGACAAGAGAATTTCACGCAATATTTTCCTTTTTGGGTTCGCCAGTACATTATGAGAGACGCACAAACACTGAACCCTTCGGTGTATTTCCCAATCCATATGAAAGAAAAGTTATTCGCTATTTATGACAATGTTGGGGATTACTTCGGCAGCATTGAAGATAGGGCAGAGCCGGATATCGAACTTCTTCAGAGTATTGCAACAGAACTAGGATGTACTTTAGACGACGCAAGGCTATTATTTGATTATCTTCTTCCTTTTGTGAGCATTGAAGAACTTATGGAAGACGCTGAGAATGAATTTTTATTCACAGATGGCGGTAACGGACATGATAAAAATGGTCGCTGCTGTTGAGGTGTAGTTTAGAGGGGTGAAGAACTGCACGGATATTTGCGCTCTTTGTCTCCACGCGAAGAGGAAGTATTAAGATTACGGTACGGAATCGGTTTCGAAAAGAAGAACTCTTGAAGAAGTCGGTAATGAATTCAAAGTCACTAGAGAGCGCATCCGCCAGATTGAAGCTAATGCACTTCGCAAACTGCGACGAAGATATGGCGTAAAAGATTGTAAAAACGCAGAATGACTGTAATTCTAGCAATATATGAAAAGATCTATAAAAGTTTAAAATTGATGGTGGTAATCGCTTTATGCCTCAAAATGTAGATATATTTGAAGAGTCAATATTGTTTCAAGTCGACTTCGAATTAAATATTGATAAATGGGATACTATGGACGAAGGAATAAAATCATTTGTATCATCTGGTTGGAAATGTATAAAATATTTAAACGAAGATGGAACAGCAGTAAACGATAATATATGTAATCTTCAAACGATTGTGGTGGCATATACATATTCATACTAAAACCAGATATAATACCGCAAAATCATAGATATATTATGTATATAGGGAGAGCTCACCGTGCGACAAACTATAGCCTTCGCAAGAGATGTGCCACATATATAAATGATACACGTCCTAAAGTTGCTCGTATGATAAGTCGTTGGGGTAGAGGGTTATATTTATATTATTTGCCTATTAATGGCACAGATGATTTTATTGACAAAGTTGAACGGGAATTGCTTAGAGTGATTATACCTCAATGAATTCACAGATACCAGATCACTATACTTTACCCGAAGAAAATTTGTTTTAAGGAGAGTTATCATGTCACTGAAAATACCTGCAATTCGTTCCAAAATGGGAATATGGTTTTACTATGTAAGTTCCCTTAGTTTTAAAGAAGTATCGCGTTATGTACGTCAATTGATGACGAACTTCATCATTCAGATTTATTAAGCAGGATGATTCAAAGAAGCATTACTTCAAACTATAAAAGCATTGCTAATTATTTAGAAACTCAGAGTGAAAGATTTTTTAATTCGTTAATACTCGCAGTATATGACGGACAGCCGAAATGGAATGAAATCAGGATTGAAGATGAACAAGGAGAAGATAACTATAACTTAGGAGTTATCACATTAACTGATGATGTTAAAATTTTTTCCTGTAGATGGTCAGCATCGTGTTGCAGGCATAAAAAGGCCTTTGAAAATAATCCTTCTATGGAGTATGAGCGTGTTCCAGTTATTTTTGTTGGACATTCTAAAGATGAAATAGGGATGCAACGCACACGAAGAATGTTTAGCACTTTAAATCGATATGCTAAACCCGTTTCTTTGAGGGATATTATTGCACTTGATGAGGATGATGTTGTTGCAATTGCTTCAAGAAATCTGATTGACAATACAAACCTGTTTGTTAAAGATAGAATTTTAGATTCAAAAATAAATCTATTCCTGAAACAAATGATATGGCGTTAACAACAATTATCACATATTATGAATGTAATAAAGAATTGCTATGGCTTTCTATAAAAGATTTAAAAGTTGTCGGACTTGATGAAAAAGTCATTAGAGGTCGTTCAAAGATCAATGAGTATATTAGGCATAGACCATCTGATGAAATGATTTCTAAATTTACAGATGAATGTAAGGATTTTTTGGATGGCAATACTGAATGAATGCCATGAAATTAAAAATTCAAATGTGAAAGTTGGACGATATAGGGATTCAAATGGGGTCATATTTTCTTTAGACCAATAGCACTTTATCCATTTGTTAAAGTCGCTATAAGAATAAAAGAAGCGTATCAGAAGACATACTCTGAAATTATACAATTAATTCCGTCTGAATTAATGTGGATACAAAATCGTCTTTGGAAGAAAATCATATGGGATGATGTAACCAAAAAGATGGTTATGGGTCATGCAACATTGATTGAGCTTATGTTGCTCTATATTGCAGCTCCCGAACTTTTTAAAGGACAAGGAAAAGGGGAAAATTATTGACAATTTAAAAAGCATATGGGATGAACCTAATGCTGACCTAGTGAAGGAGCGTCTCGATGGTATTATTCGTGGAGAAGAGTATGTTTGAAATATAATTAATACTTTTTTGGTTCATTTGTTTTTTTACATAATTCTCCCATTTCTAGCCTAGTTCGTAATCGCCGAATAGAAAGCCATTTAAAGTAATTAATTTAATGTTGCAGTAATAAATAAAATAGTTTTCTCTGGACTTCCGCCAACCTTTGTGGTATATGTTTGTCCTGCAAAGGAGGTGCGGATATGGCACAGATTAGTATTGCTGAAATTTACAGCGGAGAAAAGTATGATGTGATGAGCGCGGCGATGGCAGAGTATCTGAAAGACGGGCGACCGTCAGAGTACGATGAACGGACTTGGATCGATATGCTTCTTGTCAAGCACACACTGATCGCAGCAGACAAAATGAAAATTGAGGGCGACACAGTGTCGGGTATGGCCGATAATGTGTCGCCTTCTTCTATGTGAGGTGGGACGATGACAACACTTGAAGATTTATATTACGGCAATATTATTCCTCACGAACACAGCATTAAGCGAGGAAGCGCATACAGTGAAGTGTTAGGATATATTGTCCGGCACGAAGACGACTTAAAGGCAACGCTCACCGAACAACAGAAAGAAATCTTTGAAAAGCTCAAGGATTGTGAATCGGAGCTGCATGGGATGAATGAGCTTGAATCGTTCATCAGCGGTAAAACTGACAAAGCGATAAGGCTGAGCCGGTAATTCGGTTCAGCCTTATCGCTTTCAAGAGTATCGCAAATAAAATAGTATTCCCAAAACCGTTTAGATTATTCAAAAAGCTTTGACAAGAAACATTTGTTCTGCTATAATATAGACACAACTAAATAAAGTGCCTACCTAAAAAGCTGCCGCAAAGCAGCGAAACATATTAAATCGCAAAGATCTTAACTTACATATCAGGCACGGAGCATTCTGAAAAGCGAACGACTGTCCGCTTTATTTGTGTTTCCGTGATGAAATGTAAGTTAAGGTCTTTTTTGTTTTGCAAAACTGACCGACTCATACATACACGGATGGAAGCCGTGTGATTTTGAAAGGAGGCACAAGCCAATGAAAGAATCCACCTACACCACTTACGATGAACTGCCTTTGTTTCTGAATGCAGAAACGGTGGCGAAGCTGCTTTGGAATTTCTATCTCAAGCAGCTATGAGCTGATGCATGAAAAGGATTTCCGTCCCTGCGAATCGGTTCACGGCTCATCGTACCCAAAGAAAAGTTCAGACAATGGGTAGAAGAAAAGACAGGAGGCCGCATTTGAAATACAATCGTTATCCAAAGCGTGACGCAATTAAAAACTACTTTCCTCTGCCGAATGAAATCTTTGTCTGGGTCTCTCCAGCGGAGAGATCGCTGTCTATGCATATCTGCTCTACCGTGAGGACAGAAAAACTTATAGGTGTCATCCGAGTTTCAGAACAATCGGTGACGCATTGAAGATGTCACGCAATACGGTGAGCAAGTATGTAAAACAGCTGGAGGAAAAGCAGTTGATCCGGACTGGGCCTACGGACATCCGTACAGCAAGCGGTGTGAAACGCAACGGCAATCTGCTCTATACGGTTCTTCCGATTGAGCAGACAAAGAGTTTGTATTTTGAACGGCAGTTGCAAAGAGCGGTCTGTCAGCAGGCGCATGAAAAAAGCGGTCAGGAAATTAGAACGGTACGACCGACAGAAAAACAGGAGGCAGTATGAAGATGAAAATAAAGAGAATCAAAGCGAAAGCAGTCAAGCGGTGCAATCTATGCGGAAAGAAATTTGAACTATGGGATGAAGAGGAAAACTTCTGTTTTCGTCACCGTTTCGGATACGGCTCTGCATACGACGGTTATCTCTTGAATCTCAATCTGTGCTGTAAATGCTTTGACCGTCTGATGGACGAGCTTGTTCCGCGATGCAAAACCAATCCGCTTCCCGATCTGTATGCAGAACTGGCGGCTGCATATGCGGAAGATTTGCAGGGTCGAAAGTGAAGCAGGGAGAAAGCAAAGGTGCCGTAAACGGCGCCTTTGCGGGTTACATCGGACGGCAATGCCGACCGAAAAAGCCGTGTTTAAGCCATTCTCGGCCGCTTTGGGCCGTGGCGGCATTAGGCGTTGCAAGGTGGCTGTTCAATACAGTTTGGTGTAAAATCAGAGGTTGCTGTGAAGATAAAAAGCCTGTTTACGGCTTAAACAAACGACTTTATAGGTAGCACCTATTTGGTGTATTGATAAATTCGGAGGTTTTATGGATTCGGAAAACAAACAGCGAATCAGTCTTTATCTCGATCGGGATACTGTCAAAAAGGCTGACAGAATGATGAAGGAACACGGGTATAAATCCGCAATGAATTTTATACTGCGGCGGTAGAGAGCTTCATTGCCGACGAACTGTTACAGGAAAATGCTCCCGCTCTGTCGGACAAGTTGGCAAAAGCGGTGGCAGCCATGAGCGAGAATAATGTAAGAGCAATTTCAAAGGACTGTTCCGCTATGCGGTTCAGCTTGAAATGGTGATGCGGATGATAGCGACGCTCTCGGATATCACCGAAGAAGACGTTGAAGATATGCGGCGGGAAGCAATCAATAATGTCCGCCGCACCCCGGGAAAGTGAATCTTACAGATATCATCACAGGGTATTACAATGGATGAATGTGAACTCTTTGATAAACTTTTTATTGTCGCTGGATATCTGAAAACCGTTGTGATATGTTGTGATGCTGAAAGGCGGGTGAAAAGATGATGAAGACAGTTATATACATTACGGTGGCGGCATTCAAATCTGCAAAGAAAATTAGCGATATGGAATATGAAAAATGGAAATGGCGTGAGCGGTACATTCGCTTTCAGGGAGAACTGTATATCTTGGAAGGCGAAGGGAATTTTGTCGGCCGACAGTATCTGTATTTTACCGACCACAGCGGAAATTGGCTTACGACAGGCTACGGCGAATATCGGATAGATGGAAAACGCTTGACTATGACAACGAAAAACAGTGTCTATGAATTTGAAATCATATATGAATAACGAAGAGCAAAGGCAGGTGAATCTATATGGCAAAACGGAGACCGTCGGGCGACGGAATGGTGCGAAAGCGTGACGACGGACGTTGGGAAGGCAGAATCGTTGTCGGTCACAAAAGAACGGTGATCCCATACATCGATATGTTCTTGCAAAGACGCAAAAGAACTGATGAAAAAACTGCACGATCATATTGAGATGTACCGCGATGCCGATCTTACCGAGGACTGCAATATGACACTCGGCGAATGGCTCGACCGAGGGATAAATGAATATAGGATATTCACGGTGCGGGAAACTACGCTGGATGCTGACAAGGCTATGATAAAAATCAGATCAAGCAGTATCTCGGAGACAGAGCTCTGTCGGCACTGTCCACGCAGGAGATACAAAAATTCTATAACACAGTCAAAAAAGTACGGCAGAGTAAGAGTAGATAAACTTCACGGAACAGAGCTTGCCGACAGCCTGGTTCGCAAGATACACATGATGCTACATGAAGCGTTGGATATGGCGGTGGCACAGCGGCTGATCATAAAAAATCCTACCAACGGAACGACAATACCGAAAAACAGCTATGCGCCGAAGCAGATCTTGAATGATGAACAGCTTGACAGATTTATGGAGCGCATCCGACAGGATGAACAGTGGTACGATTTCTTCTACACGGAGCTGACAACAGGTCTGCGCCGAGGTAAAATCTGCGGACTAAGATGGGAAGACTTTAATGCTGATACAGAAAAACTTAAGATCAGACGGGCAATTCATAAAAAAGAAAGGCGGAGGACTTACTGTCGGCGAAACCAAAACCGAAATAGGAACACGCACGGTTCTTCTTCCGCCGAGTACGGCAGAACTTCTGCGAAAGCGAAAAGAAACGGCAGTCAGCGAGTGGATATTTCCGAATATCTACAAGCCGGAAGAACCGGTGCACCCCGACTACGCTTACCACCGATTAAAAACGCTGTTAAAGCAAGCCGAGCTTCCGCTGATACGCTTTCACGATCTCAGGCATACGTTTGCTACTCATGCGTTAATAAGCGGTGTGGATGCAAAAAACACTGTCGGGAATTTTAGGCCATACAAACGCCAGCTTCACGCTGGATACCTATACGCATGTGACCACCGACATGCAAAAAAGAACGCTTCCAACATTGTAGGTAGCTTTATGGACGAAATTATGCTTGAAGGAGATGATACTAATAGCTAAAAACGAAAAAAAACGGCGAAGGGGACGTTTGAGCGCCGCCGGTGGCGGATACAGCGAGCAAAAGGAGTGACGCAACAAGGAGTATTGCGATGCGCTCCAAGCGAGCAAGACGACTATGTTGCAACAGGAAGGGGATGTACGTTGAATAAAAAACGTTCAAAGGGAGAAGGAACTCTCAGAAAAAGACAAGACGGACGTTGGGAAGGAAGAATCGTTGTCGGGTACAATGAGAAAAGCCTGCCTATTACAAAATGCGTAACGGCGAAAACAAAAACGGAATGTGCCGCTAAGCTTGAAACACTGAAAGAACAGTACGGCAACGCAACGGAAAAGATAAAGCCGGATATGCCTTCGGCGAGTGGATCGACTTTTGGTATCAGACCTATTGCCAACACACGCTTCGAATCACCACAAAAAGCGACTATGAAAACCGTATCTACAATCACATTATTCCCGAAATCGGAAAAATTCCGCTGAACAAGCTGTCGCAATCTGATCTGCAACAATTCTACGCAAAGGAAAAAGACAGGCGGAAGAAAACTGCACACCAAAACACTCGGCAATGGACTTTCAGACAGAACGATAAGGGCGATACACGCCAACTGCCGTACAGCTTTACAGCGAGCTGTACAGGACGGGCTAATCCGTACAAATCCCGCTGTCGGCTGTAAGCTGCCGCCGAAAAAAGCGAGAGAAATGCAGGTACTGACACAAAATGAAATACTGCGGTTTCTTCATCAGGCAAAAGATGAAGGATATTACGAACTGTTTCTAGTGGAACTCGGAACGGGAATGCGCCGAGGCGAAATACTGGCGCTCAAATGGAGTGATCTCGACTTCTCAACAGGTGAGCTTCGCATCGAACGTCAGGTATATATTATCAAGGCAGAAGTAATCATATCAGCGCCGAAAACAAAAGCATCTGTCCGCACGGTGATACTGCCGTCATCGCTTGTAAGAATACTTGCAGAGTACAGAAAATCGGTGGATTCGGAGTGGATGTTCCCGTCACCGCTGGATAACAACAGACTGAGAAATCCGTCATCTGTCCGAAAGCGTTTACAACTGATATTGGAACGGGCAGGATGCAAAAAAGTACGTTTCCACGATCTTAGGCACACATTTGCGACCATGGCGTTGGAACACGGTATGGATGTGAAAACGCTGTCAGCTACTATAGGTCATGTGTCGTCTGCTACCACGCTTGATATTTACAGCCACATCACCGATACGATGCAGAGGCAGGTGGCTGTGAGGATAGACCGCAAAATCGGCGGCGCAGACGCCCAAATACCGACGGTTGAGCCGAAGACAAGGAAAGATACCACCCCGATCGAATTCAAGCCGTACACGCCGAAAATACGCAAACCGGGGACAGGTTGTGTGACAATGATCAATGATCATCTGTATGAGGGGCGTTATACGCCAACCAATGCCTATGGCAAGAGGGAAAGTCATAATATCTACGCGAAAACGCGGGAAGAATGCGAAGAAAAGCTTGCGGAAATGATTACAAATGTCAAGGCGCAAATTAAGGCTGAAAAGGAAAGGATAAAAAGGGTGACCTTGTCGGTCACCCTTTCAAAATCTGCGACGCAGTAGACAAAGAAAAAAGTCCTTGACAGCATAAAAATATTCGTATAAATACTGATGCCTAAAAATATTAACTACAACAATATTTTCATTACTGTTCGATTACCAACACCATAGGAGGGGTAGGATAATCAACATCTTTTAGAAAATCTTCGTTACTTATTGCTTTTTTAATTACCGCCATCGGCAATGCATAGCAAGAATACTTGCGAAATTCTGCAATACGGCCTTCAAGATGGTTTGGAATTTCTATTTCTAATTTAGGAAAAGTATTGCGTAGAGGAGTTTCGAGAATATCCGCAATCAACTGCATATGCTTCAACACTACTTGCCATAGCTCGTCATACTGAATTTTACTAATTACCGGAATTGCAACTTTGGGCTTATTATCATCATATCGTAACACACCGCACTCTACCAAGTGAGGAATATCTTTAACAAACATAAGATTAAATCCTATCGCGTCAAAAGGAATTCCTTGGTAGATGATATAAAGCAGCTTGCATAGATTATCGTCGTGTATTTCCACAGGTCCGTGCTCGTACTTATTTAGATCCGGTTGCGTATCGTATACGTGGAGATCTATAGATTTAGAACTTAAAAAATTTTCCCAGTATGCACGGCGTTCTCCGCCGTAACCGTATTTTGAAAAGCGATAGTTGTCATAATCAAAATCCGCCGGATATCTGTTGCCTTGAGCAATCCAAGCGCCGCCATCCGGACGATCCGGATATTCTTCGGTTACGTCAATGATCCTTTTTGTTGCTGTGTATATGCCGCGGGTAAATACATCCAGGATCGTATAGTATTCGAGAATAATTCTTTGGCGTTCATCCATCGTGTTATACCAAGCGAATGTTTTGATTTCGTCTGACAGATTTTTCAAGAACACCCATATGCGCTCATAGTTTCTTTCAGCAAGTTCGATTTGCTCGTCCAAGCCCTTTAACAGTTGATCTGGTGAAGCTATTATAAAGTCAGTAAAAACTTTATTGCCTACCCTGCACATCAATTGTGATTTCACAAGATCATCTACCGCTTTTTCAATGTACGGAGTAGGAATACCCAACGCTTTTGCAATTTCAACAGCGGTAACCGGCTTATCGTAAGCAATAATAAGTATGTTTTGCTTCATCAAGTCATCTGCAACAAGTGACCACGGTTCATCATGCAGTCCGGGAGTGCCGTGACAACTTATATCCAATCTTTCCGGGGTATAACTTTGCTTTTCGTATTGTTCCATTGATTCAAGTCCTTTCCGCATCTGCTCCCTGCCTGAAGATAATCTTGACAGAACCGTGCCTTTGGGAACGCCTAACTCATCAGCAATGGCTTGCACCTTTGCGCCTTGCAGATAGTGCTTTACGATCACATCGCGTTGCAATCTTGCAAGGTATGCCACCTCGCGTCGCACCTCTTCTGCGCCTGGTCCATCAAGTGCGGATTCCTCTTCAAGTTCATCTGCAACTACATCAATGCTGATCGTTGGAAGCTTATACTTTTTTCCTCAACATATCGTTCCACTTGTGATTCAATGTGGAAAATAACCACGACGGCATATTTGTTATTACTCCGCCACGGTTCAAATATGATAAGGCAGCAAGTAGTACCTCCTGCGTCAGATCTTCCGCATCTGTAAGGTTACCGCTTTTCTTCAAAGCAACTGAAAACAGATACTCTATGTTATTGGAGATTTTTCGTTTTTCATGTCTGATTCCTCTTTTGAAAGCTTTCACCTATAAGTCGCAGATTACGGATTTGATTCGATGGATTTAAAAAATAAATACTTTATCGGAGATATAATTTGGTATAAATTTATGATAGCTTCAGATATGAAAAACCGCAATCGATCGATTTAGTCTTGATTGCGGTTTTTGGTCGGGATGACTGGAGTTGAACCAGCTTGGACTTGTTCCCAAAACAAGTGGGTGACCGTTACCCTACATCCCGATAAATATTAAATTATGGTCGTGTAAGTGGTCAAAATGTGGTCAAGCACAGATTTGACTGCTTTTTGATTTTGATAAACTGCCCGAAATCCGCACCGTTAAAGGGAGTTCGGCGGTTTTTATTTTCGGGTGCTATAAGGAAGCTCTATGCTCCCAAACCACCCGCGCTCCCAGCTGCGCCACACCCGGTTATTCAGTTTTTTGTCCGGCTGGGCGTATTCACCCAAAACCGTCACGCTCAGCCAAACTGGGTTACGCCTCAATAGAATGGTATTTATTATAATACAAGGAAAGCAGGAGTGTCAAGAACGATACAGGGTCGTGCCCCTGCACATTCCGCGAAAAGCCGCCCCTCCTCCCTGCCGTTTACCGAAAAAAGGGCCTGTCTCTTCCAACACAGTTGAAAGAGACAGGCCCTTTCAAACGGTAAAAAATCAGAGGCGGGCGACACCTGTACGGCGCGCGGCCTCGGCCACTGCCTCGGCCACTGCTTTGGCCACGTTGCGGTCAAGGCGCTGGGGATGATGTATTCCGCAGACAGCTTGTCATCGGTGACAAAAGACGCAATCGCTTTCGCCGCCGCGATTTTCATCTCATCGTTGATGTCACTGGCCCGCACATCCAACGCCCCGCGAAAAATCCCCGGGAAAGCCAGCACATTGTTGATCTGGTTGGGAAAATCGCTGCGGCCGGTTCCCACCACGGCGGCGCCGCCTTTTTAGCCAGGTCGGGCATAATTTCCGGAACCGGGTTGGCCATGGGGGAACAGGATCGGGTCCTTGTTCATACTCTTGACCATCTCTTCGGTTACACAGCCCGGAGCAGATACGCCGATGAACACATCCGCGCCCTTGAGTACCTCGGCGAGCGTTCCCTTGCGGTGCTCCTGATTGGTGATGGCCGCCATTTCCTCTTTTCTCCTTATTCAGCCCCTCACGGCCCTGATAGATAGCGCCCTGACGATCGCACAGGACCACGTCTTTCAGGCCCATGGCGATCAGCAGGCGGATAATAGCGATACCGGCCGCGCCCGCGCCGCTGGTTACCACGCGGATCTCCTCGATCTTTTTGCCGGTGAGCTTCAGGGCATTGAACATGGCGGCCAGCGTCACGACCGCCGAGCCGTGCTGGTCGTCGTGGAAGATGGGGATATCGCAGCACTCTTTCAGGCGCCGCTCAATTTCAAAGCAGCGCGGAGCGGAGATATCTTCCAGGTTGACGCCGCCAAAGCTGCCTGCCAGCAGGCGCACGGTATTGACAATGTCATCCACATCCTTGGAACGCACGCACAGCGGAATGGCGTCCACATCGCCGAAGGTCTTGAAGAGGGCGCACTTTGCCCTCCATGACGGGCATGCCCGCCTCGGGGCCGATGTCTCCCAAGCCCAGTACAGCCGTACCGTCGGTCACCACCGCCACCAGATTGGAGCGGCGGGTCAGCTCATAGCTCTGCTCCACATCCTTTTGGATTTCCAGACATGGCTGCGCCACACCCGGCGTATAGGCCAGGGACAAATCGTCACGGGTTTCCAGAGGAGCGCGGCAAACAACTTCAATTTTTCCTTTCCACTGACGGTGGAGCCTCAGCGATTCGGCAGCGTAATCCATGATGGTCATCCTTTCTTATTCTGACCGCTCGGGCCATGCCGGAACCGTACCGGCGGCCGCAGGCGGACGATTGACAAAGCGGTTAGATTTGCAGGGAGGCGAGGGTCTTTTTTGAGCACGTCGGCACTATGGAGCAGCTGAACGGTTTCTTCCGTGTTCAGCGGGGGCTCCAGGCACCCACGGATGCCGTTGGCTCCTACAGTGAAGGGCAGGCTCAGGCACACATTCTCTATGCCGTACCGGCCCTTTATCAGGCCGGAAACCGTCATCAGCGCGCCGCTGTCGCGGAGGATATTCTCACAGATATACCGCACCGTAGTGCCGATAGCGTAATAGGTGGCGCCCTTGAGGCTGATCACCTTGGCGCCAGAGTTGCGCACATCCTCTTCAATCGACTTGAGCCGTTCGATGCTGAAGTCCGGCTGATCCCGGCGCACCCGCTCATAGAAGGTGGTCATCGGCATACCCGCAATAGAGGTCAGGGACCAGGGGATCATAGCGGAATCGCCATGCTCGCCAAACACATAAGCATGTACATTCTGCGGCGTCAGCCCCACCACATCGGCAATACGGGCGCGCAGACGGCTGGAATCCAGTGTCGTGCCCGAGCCGATCACCTGGCTTTCCGGCAGTCCTGTCACCTTCAGAATAGCGTAGGTCAAAATATCCACCGGATTGCTCACCACCACATACACCGCGTTGGGAGCGTACTGCACCACCTGAGGCATAACGCCTTTGACGATGTTGACATTGCCTTGAGCCAAATCGATGCGGGACTGCCCCGGCTTCCGGGCGGCGCCCACCGTCACGACCACAATGTCGGAATCTCTGGCATCCTCATATTCCCCGTCATAAACCGAAACGGATCGGGTAAAGGAGGTGCCCTGATAAATATCCATGGCCTCCCCTTCGCCTTCTCCTTATTGATATCGATCAGTACGATTTCCGAGGCAATGGCGTCAATGGCCAGCGCGTAAGCGATAGTCGCCCCCACGTTGCCCGCGCCAAGAATCGTGATCTTTTTCCCTTGTTTCATATAGGCCCTGCTTTCTCCTCTCGGAAATGATATAAAAAGCGCAAATCGGATTCATATTAGCATCTCTCATTTGAAAATGCAATAGGGTTTTGCAAACTTTGATTATTTTTTAACAGGCTTGGACAGTTGTTCCTCCCGCTCCCTTGTGATATGATGACCCCTGGGCGGTTTTGCCGCCATGATCGGTCAAAGAATCATAAAGGGAGCGGAATGCATGGAGCAGCGCAAGCGCCGCTATGGCGTCATCGGCACAGGATGGATCACTGAAGCGTATATCCAGGGGGCCGCGCGGACGGGAGAGTGGGAGCTGGCCGCTGTTTGTTCCCGCAGCGCGGAACGGGGAAAGGCTCTGGCCGGGCAGTATCGTCCGGACGGACAGGAAGCTGTTCAGGTGGTGTCCACGCCGGAGGAATTAGCCCATACCGACATCGAGGCGGTCTATGTGGCCAGCCCCAACGCCCTTCATGTCCCCCAAAGCCGTCTGCTGCTGGAGCACGGCAAGCACGTGCTATGCGAAAAGCCCATAGCGATCCGGCCGGAGGAATTCGACGAGCTGGCCGCTCTCGCCCGGAGGAAGCGGTTGGTGTATCTGGAGGCCATTATGATGCTGCATCTGCCCGCCCGAGGGATTCTGCACGAGGCGCTGCCCCGGCTGGGCCGTATTCGCACCGCACGGCTGGATTTCTCCCAGCTGTCCTCCAAATACCCCCTGTATCTGGAAGGGAAAAATCCCAACATCTTCAATCCCCGCTTCGCCACCGGCTGCCTGATGGACCTGGGCCTTTACTGCGTATACGCCGCCCTGGACCTGTTCGGCCTTCCCGAGTCTCTGGAAGCCTCCGCAGGCTTTTCTGCCGCCCCCTGGGCCGCGCCTCTTCCCTGCTGGCGGACGGCTGGGGCAGCGCGCTGTTCCGTTATCCGGATAAGCTGGTCACCCTGACCTACTCCAAAACCGGACAAAGCCGCCGGGGCTCGGAAATTATCGGCGATAAGGGGACCTTGGTGATCGATTCCGTTTCCCAGCTCACCGGCATACGCCTGATCCGCCCTGACGGTACGGAAGAAGAGCTGGCAGGCGAGGTTTCCAAGGACGTACTGATGAGCGGAGAGGCCCTGGATTTTGCCCGATATATCCGGGACCCGGAAACATACCGGGTGGCTTACGACGCCGATACCCGTCTGGCCTCTCAGGTATGCCGGACCCTGCAGGAAATGCGGCGCCGCGCGGGCGTCCGCTTCCCGGCGGACGGGGAAGCCTTTGACGCGCTTTTTTTCTTGCTTCGGCGGCGAAAAACTCTTGCGCTTCCCCGCCGTATTGGGTATGATGGGAGAGAAAGCGCCGGACGGCGCGATATGCAAAGGATTTAGGAGGCGGACTATGGAACGCAAATGGTGGCAAAAACGCTATAGCTTATCAAATTTATCCCCGCAGCTTTTACGACGCCAACGGCGACGGCGTGAGCGATATTCGCGGTATCATCGAGAAGCTGGACTATCTCCAGGAACTGGGTATCGACGTGGTGTGGATCTGTCCGGTCTATCAATCCCCCAACGACGACAACGGCTATGACATCTCCGATTATTACAAAATCGATCCCCAATTCGGCACCAACGAGGATATGGATGAGCTTATCGTCAAGGCGAAGGAAAAGGGCATCAGGATCATCATGGATTTTGGTGCTCAACCACTGCTCGGACGAGCATCCCTGGTTCCGGAAGGCGCTGGCGGACCCCGATTGCGAGGAAGCGGACTATTTCTACTTCCGCCGGGGCGAAAACGGACAGCTTCCCAACAACTGGCGTTCCATGTTCGGCGGCCCCGCGTGGGAGCCGGTGGGCGACGGACGGTATTACCTGCATATTTTCGGTAAAAGCAGCCGGACCTCAACTGGGAAAATCCCAAGCTCCGCCGTCAGCTGTACGATATGATCAACTACTGGCAGGACAAGGGCGTCGCTTAGCGGCTTCCGCCTGGACGCCATCATCCATATCAAAAAGGACCCCCACCCTGGCCAGCCGGGAGCCGGAGGATGACGGCATGTGCGGTTTGCTGGAGTGCTGCAAGAATTATCCCGGCATCGGCGATTTCCTTATGGAAATGCGGCATGAAACCTTTGACAAAAGGACTGCATGACCGTGGCGGAGGCCCCCGGCGTCCCCCTATGAGCAATACGGCGAATATGTGGGGAAGACGGTTATTTCTCCATGATGTTCGATTTCACCTATACCGAAGTGTACGCCGGATGGGCCAGCACCTGGAAGGATTTCAAAAAATCGGCGAGTGGACGGTTCCCGAGTTCCGGGAGATGCTGTTCCGCAGCCAGACGGAAATCCAAAAGGTGGGCTGGGGCGCCGTCTACCTGGAAAATCACGACTATCCCCGCTCATTGGATAAGTATATTCCAAAAGAGGACCATGGTTACACCAGCGCTACCATGCTGGCCACCCTGTATTTCCTGCTGCGCGGCACCCCTTTATCTATCAGGGACAGGAGATCGGCATGACCAACTGCCCGTGGAACAGCGCGGACGAGTTCAACGACATCTCCACCCTGAACCAGTACGGTCTGGTTCAGCAAGCGGGCTGCTCCCCGGAGGAAGCGGTCAAGGTGGTGGGCGAATACAGCCGGGACAACGCCCGCACCCCCTTCCCGTGGAACGACGGCGCCAACGCGGGCTTCACCACCGGCAAGCCGTGGCTGAAGGTCAATCCCAGCTATCCCACCGTGAACGCGGCGGCGGAGCGACAGGATCCCCTACCCGTGCTGGCGTATTACAAAAAGCTGGTGGCTCTGCGCAAGGCCCCGGCCACCAGCGGGCCTCTGGGCTACGGCTCCATCACTCCCTGCCTGCTGGAATACGACGACGTGGTCGCTTATGTCCGGGAGGAGCAGGGGCAGAAAAATTTTGGTGGTGAACCACTTCACCTCCGGCGACCGGGAGGTCAAGCTGCCTTACGCCATCCGCAAGGTATTGCTGACCAATTATCCGCAGGCGGATATTCAGGGCGATACCCTTTTCCTGAAGCCCTACCAGTCAATTGTCGCGGAAATCTGATCAGATGCTTTCTCCCTGCGGAGCGGAAAGGCTCCGCAGGGGACCCTATAACAGGGGAACAGGAACGCCAGAGCATGGCAAGGGGTACGGCGAAAATATCGTAACTCTTGCTGTTGTGTTATTTCCTTTTTCGACCCCAAAAGAGGTGGACGTCATCGTTTGAGCAGGAAGCCCTTTTGCTCAAATCGCTCCACCAGCTGATCCACTACCAGCTGTACCTCCTCGCGGGCCAGCGTCTTCTCCTGGGACGAGAATTCCAGCCGCAGGGTGACGCTGTCCCTGCCGCCCTCTTCTCCATAGATGTCCACCAGGCGATAAGCCTTCAGCAGCGGGCTGTCCTCCGCTTTGAGCTGCTCCTCCAAGGCGGCATAGGGAACGCCTCTCTCCACCTGGAAGGTCAGATCCACCTCGATGCCGGGATAGCGGGAGGGGTCTCGTACCCGGCTCCGCCGCCGGACAAGAGGCAAAGGCGTCCATGTCCCATTCCGCGCAGAGAAGAGCCGCCTTCTTGTCAATACGGTTCTTCACATTGGGATGGACCACGCTCATAAACCCGATGTCCCTATCCCCAGACGGATTGTCGCGGTGTTGCGGGGGGTGCTGCCAGGAATGGGCGGTCTGCTCTGTACGCACGAACTCCAGCGGCCGGTCCTTGATGACGGAGGCCAAGGCGCACAGCCGCTTTTTCATTTCGAAGAACAGCTCCTTCTCGCCCAGCACCCGGCTGTACAGCACCAGCCCCAGGTTCTTATGCTCGTCACAGGCGCCGTCGGGCGGCGTCCCCGGATCGCCCGGGCGATCTCAAAGATGCCGTAGTGATCGGAAAAGCTCTTGTTCTCCGCCGCCATGACCAGCAGGGTAGGGATCAGGGAATTGCGCAGCACCTTGTGGTCGGGGACATGGAGTTGGCCAGCTGCACGTTGTCCTCCACCGGCACGCCGATCTCCTTGAATTTGGCGGCGTCGCACCACAGGTAGGAATGCACCTCGTGCATGGCGAACTTGTCTGCCAGCAGATCCTTTATCTTGGTATCCGCCACCCGTCCGGGCGAAGACAGCACAGGCCGCAGAGGACTCTTGGTGGTCTTGATCTCAAAATTGTCGTAGCCGTAGATCCGGGTGATTTCTTCGATGATGTCCGCCTTGATGGTGACGTCCTTGGTGCGCCGCCAGGAGGGGACCTGCACCGTGAACCGGTCCCCGTCCCGCTCTACTCAAAGCCCAGGGCGGTCAGGGTCTGTTCAATCTGATCGCCGGAAATGGAAATGCCGGTATACCGGTCCACAAAGGCCTGATCGAAGGACAGTGTCACCGCGTCAAAGCCCCGCCCCCGCACGTCGCTGAGGCGGAAACCGCCCGGGCCCCGGCGTCAATCCCCTCCAGCAGCTTGACATGACCGCTCAATGGCCGTGGGCGTCATCTCCGGGTCCAGAATTTTTTCATACCGGATGCTGGCGTCGGTGCGCAGTCCCAGACGGGTGGAGGTCTTACGGACCGACACGCCGTCGAAATTGGCGGATTCCAGCAGCAGGGACGTGGTATCGTCCAGGGTCATGGAGCCTCTCCGCCCATCACACCCGCGATGGCCACCGGCTTGCCGCCGCTGCAGATCATTAAGGTGTTTTCATCGATTTCCGGCGCTCCACGCCGTCCAGGGTGCGGAAGGTAAAGCTCTGCGGAAACCGGCGCACCTCCACCTTGTCCACCCGGCGGGCGTCGAAGGCATGCATGGGCTGCCCCATCTCCAGCATCAGATAATTGGTCAGATCGGTGAGCAGGTTAATGCCCCGGCTGCCGCAATAGAACAGGCGGATGCGCATATTGACCGGGCTGCGCTTTACGGTGACATTGTCCACCCCGCAGACCGGTATACCGGTAAGCCAGCTCCTTGTCCTGAATATCGATGGACACGGCGGGAAGCGATTCCCATCGGGTGCTGTCCGCCTTCTCCAGAGGACGGAGAGGCCGCCCTGCCAGAGCCGCGAATTCCCGGGCGATGCCGTAATGGCCCCACAGGTCGGGCCGGTTGGTCATGGATTTGTTGTCCACCTCAAAAACCGTGTCCCAATGGCGTACAGAGCCTTGATGTCGGTACCGGGAGCCGTATCCTCCGGCAGCTCCATCAGGCCGGAATGGTCGGCGCTGATGCCCAGCTCCGCTTCGGAGCAGCACATCCCCACCGAGGATAGCCTTGGCACATGGTGGTTTCCATGATTTCTCCGGCACACACACGGCCACCGGCGCAGGCAAAGGGCACCACCATGCCCTCCCGGACATTGGGGGCGCCGCAGACACAGTCCACCACCCCGCTGCCGGTATCCACCTTAAGCAGGTGCAGCTTTTTTGGAATCGGGTGCTTCTCCACCGACAGGATTTTTGCGCGGCCACGACCTTCTCAATATCGCGGCCCTTATGGATAATCTCCTCCACCTCGGCGGTGGAGAGGGTGAAGCGCTGAATCAGCTGGTCCAGGTCCTGCCCGCTGAGGTCGACGAAATCCTGGATCCAGTTCATGGAAATCAACATGGTTTTCCTCCTCCCGTCGGTCAGCGCGCGGTAAACTGCGACAACGCCTTGAGGTTGCCGCTGTTGAGCGTGCGAATATCTTTGACGCCGTACTTCATCATCACCAGGCGTGTCAGCCCCAGGCCGAAGGCAAAGCCGGTGTATTTTTCCGGGTCGATCCCCGCCTTCAGCACGTTGGGATGGATCATGCCGCAGGGGCACAGCTCCAGCCAGCCGGACTGCTTACAGGAGGGACAGCCGTCGCCGCCGCAGATCAGGCAGCTGATGTCCAGCTCGAAGCCCGGCTCCACGAAGGGGAAAAAGCCCGGGCGAAGCCTCACCTTGACCTCTCGGTGGAACACCTCGGACAGCATGGTCTTCATGAAGTAGATCAGGTTGGAAATAGAAGATGTTCTTGTCAATCATAATGCCTTCCATCTGGAAGAAAGTATTTTCATGACTGGCGTCGGTGCTCTCGTTGCGGAAGCAGCGGCCGGGGAAGATGGCACGCAGCGGCGCGCCATATTTGCGCATGATGGCATTCTGCGCCGCGGAAGTATGGGATTTGAGCAGCTGACCGTTGTCCAGATAATAGGTATCCTGCATATCCCCGGCGGGATGATGCTTCGGGATGTTCAGGGCCTCGAAATTCTTGTATTCGTCCACCACCTCGAGATAATCCTCAATGGTGAAGCCCATACTGGCGAAGATCTCCTCTACCTCTCTCTGCACCAGTGTGATGGGATGCAGCGAGCCCTGCTCCGCCTCCGACGGACTGGTAAAATCGTAGGCCTCCGCCTCGCTGACCAGGCGCTCCTCCTCGGCCTGACGGCATTTTTCCGCCCCGGCCGCCAGCTTTTCCTCCACCTTGGCGCGCAGGGTATTGATCAGCTGCCCCGCTTCCTTCTTTTTGCGAAACTTCTACGTTTTTTAATTCCTTGAACAGCTCGGTCACCCGGCCCTTTTTTGCCGAGATAAGCTACCTTGAGCTGTTCGAAATCCGCCGAAGCGACGGCCTTGGCCAGATCCCGGTCAAAATCCTGCCGGATACGCTCCAATGTCCGCTTCATTCTGTCTCCTCATCCTTTCCTTCTCTTTTCTTCCAGCTTGCGGCCGGCGAAAAAGATGCCGCCGCAAAATTAAGCGCAGCTGTATTTTTGCTGATATTCACCACAGTGAAAGGGAACCGGCCCGCAGGGACGGCTCCTGGTCCAGGGACTCCCCCATGGTTTTTCCATACGCCATACAGGCCCTGGACCCAGTATACCTCTTTCTCTCTCTCTCTGCAAGGACCACCTCCCTTCCCGCGGCCGATTTTTTGCAGCCGCGGGAAAGCTCTCGATTCCGTGATAAAAAGGCTCCGCAAGAGTTCCCCTCATGCGGAGCCTTCGCTTCCTTTATTTTTAAATCTTTGCTTTTCGTTTGCCGTATACTGCCATACCCGCAGTTACCGTGCCGGAAATAAGCATCCACATAAATACACGGACGGCATATCTGTTATCGCCTGTTTGCGGGTTTATATTTTCTTCCCCACTGTCGGAGGCGGCCGTGTTTGTCCTGCTGCCGCTTGACGAGCCCGGCTCCGGGTCTGAAGAACCCCTGTGTAATCTCTCACCCCGGAAAAGGCATTTACTTTGTCGGCCATAGTGAAATAAAGGGAAATGCCGGTGTTCAGGTCCCCCTTCTCATCCGGCAGGGTAGTCCCGTCGAAATCGCCGCCGTTCGGAGGAGTGGTTCCATCAAAGCCGCCGTCCGGCATCTCCGGAGGGGTGGCGCTATCCTCCTATCGCCGGGGATCGAAACCGCCGTTCACCCCGTCTGGAGGTACGACGCCAGCTCCCATAGTGCCGGAACCAAAACCGCCGCTTGCCCCAACCGGAGGTACGACGCCGTCCCTCTATTGCCGGGGTCCATTCCGTCATCGGGCCTTTCAGGCGGTTCCAAGCCGTCGGCTCCTCCTCCCCACCGCCTCCGGGTGTCCCATTCCGCCCACATCCGTGCCCGTATAGCCCTGCTGCTTTGCCTCGTCAGTGAATCCTGTCACCGTCTCCGGGTCATAAATTCCGGCAACCTCCGTACCGTTCACATCTCCGCCAATATACACGAAGTAGGTCTCCCCACTTCCAGCGCTTCACAAGAAATGATGGCCCCCTGATAGCTCCTGATTCTTGTCTTAGAAGCTGCTTCATCCTTGTCGGGATCGTAAGCAAAAATCACACGGTTTTTCCGTATCGGTAAGGATGATCGCCTCATCCGCGCTCTGAGAGAGGCAAATTGCAAATTCATCGTTACCTGTCCGGAATCATTGGAATCATCCGCTTCCGCCCAATCCATTGTGGGCCAAGGGCAACCACGGTGCCGCCGTTGATATAGGAACCGCAGTCCGAGTCCAATCCAGAATCGGCGGCCGGATTTGCCATAGCAATGACCGTGCCGCCATTGATAACCAAAAATCCGTTGGAATCGATGCCGTCCCCTCGCTGCCGAGCCCCGCCAGAATGTGTAGCGCTCCACCGTTGATGGTAACAACGGAGACCCCGTCCTCATTAACGTTGATGCCGTCGTCCTGAGAATAAATATTGATGTTTCCGCCGTTAAGAGTAAGATGAAGCTCCGTATCCAGGCCCTCATAACCGGCTGTGATATTGAGAATACCGGTATCCCTTCGGTCCGCCGGACACATTCATCGAAACATAGGAATAAAACGCCCCGTCGATTTTCATCCTTTTTTTCTGAAGGGCGACACTGTTATTTGAGTTCTGCCCGTCGCCATCCTTGTACTTTGTCTTCAGAATACGGTAGATATTCTCCCCGGTAAAATGATTGACCGTCCTGTCCGCGACAATGACATTGGCTCCGGCGTCTGATGTATCTACATTTTCGACCACGCGGATT
>VOFE01000175.1_pt1 | contig 42000 bp, 71 predicted proteins | sample 5384071 | NCBI WGS metagenome assembly VOFE01 (sample SAMN12384724, study PRJNA508395) | human gut metagenome | isolation source: healthy gut D | host: Homo sapiens
TTCGTTATCCAGTGTTCATTCGCCCAGCCTTCGTCTATCGGCGTATCTCCGCAGCAATGCGTACCCTCGTTGATAGATTTCGCTCCCGACGAAATGAGTTTCTTACATTCGTCGCATTTAAAACCAGTCGAAATGCTTTATGGCGGTCGTGTCAATCTTCAAATACGACCCGAAGAAAAGCCATTGTATCCATACCGTTTGCGGGTTATCTCCTCCTGGATGTTATCGCACAATGGGTCTATTCCAAACGTCAAGAAGTTATCTACTGCATCAGACGTTCCCTGCACTTCGCCTTTAAGCAAAACAGCCGGTATCCCAAACCCTTTTGCTGTGAACTCAAAAACATCGTCGATCAGCGACTTTATATCCCGCGTTGTCTGTTGCACGCGATTGGATTGCCCGCTTACGTTCTCATAAGCGTACCCGTCAAATTCAGGCAACACGCCGTTTGGTGATGTCAAAACGGCTTTAAGTAGTTTTCCTGTATCTGCTGGAATGTTTTTTCCATTCCTCATCCCCTCTAGCCGTTGCGTTAATATGCGCTTTCCAGTGTTGACCGCCGTTCCACTGATAGTTTTTCATTGCTGCATTTATCAGCCTGCTATACGCGGCATATACTCCGTTTACTACATTGCGCATATTTTCCTGATTGAGCCGTATATGGAGCACGTCTTTTTCCTTGAACGACTTGTAAAACGATAGGTCGGCATACTTGCACGTCCGTATACTCGTTTCCCTTCACGGCATTGTTTGTCACATTGTAGCTGTCCGCAACGATAAGCTGCCGCGCGCCTCTACAATGAGCGCTTCGTTGTTGTCGTACAATTTTGACACCAGCTTGTGCAGGAAGTCGCTCGAGTTTTTGGTTCGCGTTCGGTTCGAAATTCAGAGATAATATTCTTCTCCCTTCACCTCCTCTCCGCCAGCATAGGTTTTGAATTCACATTTACTTATTGCGTTCGCCACCATATTTTTGCTGCCTGAAATGCTAGTTCTCGCACATAAATCTCCTGCGCCGCCATCCACATGTCTTCACGGGTAATATCGCCCGATTTACCATCAAGACAAACATCTGTCACCTTTTTGCCCCGCAGTTTATCTAAAAATCAAAAAAAACTCGTAGTATCACCTCCTCGTAATATGTCCCTAAAATATGAACGCGCCGATATCCGGCAATTCTCCGATTGAAGGCGTAAGCTCTTCTTCAATCGTCATCGCGGCTACCAGCGCCATGAACGGATCGGTTTTCTGCTGCGTCCCTCAATTTTGGCATAGTACATGTTGCCCGTGTCCGTTCCCATCTTTTTGCCAGCCCGTACCAGCTTCGTATTATTGGCACCCCACCTCAAAACCGGATTGTCGCCCCACACAAAATACTGATTCACAAAGCAGGAATCAATTACGGGAACAATGCGCATAATATCGGACGGCCTGACAAGCCGAACATTTTCCTGTCTTTTACATCCCATCCATAGTCGCGCAAGCTGTTTGACAGTAACGTATATCGGTACTATTCTTTAATTTTTGCATACGCCAATCACTTCCATAAAAAATGCTCAAATAGTTGAGTAGATTATGTAATTATAGGTTACAAATGAAATACAAAGGCTCAAAATACTGAGCGAACTCGTAAAATGGTTGATAAAGGAGTGATATTTTTATGCAAAATGCGGAATCATGGATACAAAGCGACTTAAAACGCTGGGAAAAAATATGCCGGGTGGAGGGGCAATATTTGACGAAGATGAATTATGGCAAAATTTATTTTGAATTGCAAATGCATTCAAAGAAAAAGGCTGAGTATAATCTTTTAATAGCATTGCTCATAACGGAATATCAAAAGAGCCGGATTTTCAATAGAATTCAGATAGTTAGTTTCCTTAATCAAAAAGTGACGGCGGCATTCTTTGGCGGCGCCAGCCTTATAGGTCCCTCTTTGTTTCGATTTTCCTTAATCCCGATTCATCTGTCTGAATCCTGTTTATTAGGTAGCAATACAATAAATTCGAGCCACAGGTTGTGTAGGCAAGCGCTATCCTGTATAAAGCAAGAGAGGAAAAACAATGGAAAAATATGATGTTGTGATTATTGGCGCCGGGCCGCCGGGTTCACGGCCGCTTACGCATTAAAGGCGGGGAACAAACGGGTCGCCCTGGTAGAAGAGGACCTTTGGGGCGGCACCTGCCCAAACAGAGGCTGCGACCCAAAAAAGTCTTTGTTTCCGGAATGGAGGCCGCAGAACGCAGCAACCAACTGGCGGGCAGGGGACTCGTTCCCGTCAGGTCTATCCGCTGGCCGGAGCTTGCTGCATTTAAACGCACCTTCACCGACCCTTTCCCGGAGCATTCAGGAAAAAATTGCAGAGCCGCGGTATAGGAACGATCAGCGGAAGCGCAAAATTCCTAAATCCCCGGCAAATCGAGGCGGGCGGGAAAATAATCGAGGCGAACGCCTTTATTATCGCGACCGGACAGCGTCGGGCATCCTCGACATCGAAGGAAAAGGCTATCTGAAAACGAGCACTGACTTTCTCGATCTGGCGGAACTGCCTCCCTCCATGACCTTCCTCGGCGCCGGGTATATCGCTTTAGAGCTTGCTTCGATTGCCAATGCCGCCGGAAGCGCAGTAACCATTATACATCACAACGACCGCCCGCTGAAAAGCTTCGACAAGGACCTTGTTTCAGATATGGTCAGGACATTCAGTAAAAGGGCATCCTCTTTGTTTTCAATACGGATATCCGGGAAGTAAGCTGCCGGGACGGCCGGTTCTTAGTGAGCGGCAACCGTTATTCTGAAAAAACCGATTATGTTGTCTGCGCTACCGGACGGATCCCCAATGTCGAAAATCTGGCGCTCGAGAACGCGGGGATCGAATACGGCAGGCGAGGCATTGCCGTAAATGAATATCTGCAGACAACAAACCCATCCGTCTTCGCGTGCGGCGATGTCGTCGATAAAAACAGCCCAGGCTGACCTCCGTGGCAACCTTTGAAGGCAATTACGCGGCGGCTAAAATCCTCGGCGCCGCCGCCCACAAGATCGCCTATCCTCCTGCCGTTTCGGTCGTATACGGCAGTCAAAGCTGGCTCAGGCCGGTATAACGGCGGACAAGCGGCGGCGGCGCCGGAACGGTACAGGGTCAGGGAAGTGGATATGACCAGTTGGTTCACTTACCGCCGGATGAATGAGCCTATTTCAAAGGCAAAGCTTGTCTACGAAGGCGAACGGCTGAAGGGCGCCTGTGTTTTGAATAACGAGGCCGACGATCTGGTCAACTATTTGGCGCTTCTGATCCAAAAAGGGATCGGCCGCGAAGAAGCAGAGCATATGATGTTAGGCTCGCCGACAATCGCCAGCGATCTCCGCTACCTCGTTTAGGTACGTGCAATCCGCCCTGTTTTGGACAAAGGGCGGATACCGGCAGAAAGTTCCTCCCGCCGCAGCCCTAAATCTTGACATACTTTTTTCCCCTTCTGTTATGATGACTTTCGGAGGCAAAAATATGATTGGCTTGATCGACGGGGGCGGCGGGATGCGCGGCGTCTATACCGCGGGTATTTACGACCGCATGCTGGATGAAAATGCAAAAATCGATTACGGGATCGGCGTATCCGCCGGGGGCCGCCAATATGATTACCTATCTGGCGGGCCAGCACGGACGAACGCTTACCTTCTTCGCGGACTATACCTTCCGCAGGGAATATATGAGTGCCGGCAACTGGCTCAGGGACCGGAATTACCTGAATCTCGATTATATTTACACCACGCTCACGAACCGTGGGGGCGAAAACCCTCTCGATTACGAGGCGTTCGCAAAAACTTCCTGCCCTTTTTTTATCGTGGCAACGGATGCGCAGACAGGAAAGGCGCACTATTTCACGCGCGGCGATATTGCGCAGGACAACTATGACGTCCTGAAGGCATCCTGTGCGATTCCGGCGGCGTGCAAGCCGTATCTGGTGAACGGCAGACTGTATTTCGACGGCGGCGTCGCTGAGCCGATCCCCTATCAAAAAGCTTTCGACGACGGCTGCGATAAGGTCATCGTGCTGATTACGGCGGGAAGATTATGTGAAGCCAAAACAAAAAAAAATATGCGTTTACTTGGCTGGATGCTGAAAAAATACCCGGAAATTGTGGACAGGATCGCGCACCGCCATGGGGCATACAACCGGTCCATCGGGGAACTCAGGGAACTTGTACGGCAGGGCCGCGCGCTTCTCGTCGCACCTGCGGACGACTGCGGCTTCAATACCTTCACAAAGGACAGGGAGGCATTTGTGCGCTTGTATGGCAAAGGGCTATGAAGACGGCCGGAAAGTGGCGGACTTTATACGGGACAACAGCTGAAATAAAAAAGAACCCCGCGGGGTTCTTTTTATTTCAGGAAAACTGTTATTGGAACAGCGCTGCCAACCGGTCCCAGAAGGTCTCGTTTTCTTCTTCCGTTTCCTGTGGTTCCGGTTCCCCGGGTTTCTCGATTCCCCCGCATTGCAGCACAAACTGCACGAACCCGTATCCGTATTTTGAGCCGACGTAAAAAACCGGATCAAAATCCGAAAGGCATATCACTCCTCCTTCATCTTATCGACCTCCTTTTTGGATCATGCCGGGCATACCCGCGATTTCGCCGCTCATGGTACTGGTGCCATCGTGCAGTTCCCCACGCCGTCATTTAATTCTCCTACTCCGCTGCTGAAGGTGGAAAGCCCCGCATGGAAGGAATTGTAGCCCGCGGAAAGCCCGGTCACCCCATCCAGATACGTAACAAGCCCGTCATGGAATCTGGTATAGTTTCCAGCCAGATCCTTAAGCCCCGACGCCAATTCACCGAGCTGCCCGAGTCCGTCCAGCTGTGAGAGCGCCCCGCCTGCCTGCGCGGCCAGCGTGTCCAACGTATCCGCAATTGTATTGACCGAACCGGTCAGCGTATCCGCTGTGGTCCCCACCGCTGCAAACGCCGTCTTTACCTGGGCATAGGTCCCTTTCGCAGCCTGCGCCGCCTGATACTGCGCCGCAAGACGGTTACCATGTCTTTCTGAGCATCCGTGAGACCAGACCCATCGGCAAGCAGGCCGTCGATCTCCTGCTGGGATATGTTTGCGCCCGGAATTCCCTGCATTGCGTTATCGAGCGCGGAAAAGGCTGTATTAAAAACCCGCGCAGACCGTCTGCCAGTTGTTTTAAGCCCCCGAGGAAGCTGCACGGCCTGGCTAAGGTCGATCCCCCTCCGCATCGAGCGCGGCGGCGATTTGCCCGAGCGCGCTGTTGATCTGATCTGACGCGTTTTCAAGCTGGCCTGCCTTGCCGCTCAATTGCGCGAGCCCGTCCCTGATCCCGTCTGAACCATTCACGAGGCTGCTTGCCCCGGACGTCATCTGTTTCGTCCCGCTTCTGAGCTCGGCCACGCCTTCATTGAGCTGGCCGATCGCCTCCGGCAACTGCTCAAGCTCGCCCAGTTGGTCCTCCATATCCGGGAATTCCATGCTCATGGAATAAGGGACTGCAGAAATAGAATTCCGTCATTGTAAAATCCGCCACATCCGCTTTCAGGATAAATCGCATCCTGCGGAAGGACGGTATGGCAATTACCTTATCCTTGCCCGCGCTTGCGGGCGTTCGTCCGCGCCGATATTGGAACATTTATCCGTATCGAGCGTTACCGTAATCTGGAGCATATAATTATCATAAAGGTCGCGTCCGCCCGGTCGTTTTTCGCGGATACGATTCTTATTTCCAACGCGCCGCTTTTTCCGGCGACCTCCTCCGGTTCCAGCTTCTTTCCGTCAAAGATAATATTCGATGGTAAAATCCACGGAAGGTCTGTGCTTTTTCATGTTGCCCTGATAGTAATAATTTTCTTCGCTTGCGGTAAACGAAACGGCATTTCCCTCCTGCGTCAGGGTCGCTGTTGGTCAAATTCACTACCGATTCATAGTCCCCGTAATCGGTCACGTTCCCGCCCTGCGCAAGCGCAAAGTGATTGACGCATAAATGGCGCGGACGCCTCCATTTGCGGAAGCGTGGCATAGACTACCTCTTTCCCCTCTATTTCCGCGGCTCCGTTTGCGCCCGTCTCCGTTCGGGAGGCCTCCTGCGCCCGTGCGCCGTCCGCTTCGCCGGACGACGAAGGCCAGCCCGATGGTCGTGACCGCAACCAGGCACACGGTCAGGCAGACCGTAATTAGATGCCCTTAACTTTATTTTTTATCTTCTTCTGATTGTCTCTCATTTCGCTTTACTCCTATCGATCAGAAAACCGGCCTTATAGGTCGTCTTTGCAATTGCTTTGTCAAATATCCTCAAAAGCGCGGGCAGGAAACAGATCACCATGAAGAGGGACAGCAGCGTTCCGCGCCCCAGCAACAAGCCGATATCGGATACCGCGGGGTTGGATGAGGTCGCGTACAGGGTGAAGCCCGCCGTTGCAAGCGTCGCTGCGGAGACCAAGATCGATTTGAACGAATCCCCCATCGCCTGATGCATCGCCTCTTTCTGCGGCATGGCCTTCCTGTTCCACATATACGTCGTGGTTAATAAAATGGCGTAATCCACCGTCGCCCCAAGCTGTACCGTATTGAGCACCAGGTAGCCGATGAAGTTGATGGACGTTCCGGTGAAATACGGAATTGCCAAATTGATCCAGATACCCGCCTCGATCGTCAGCAAAAGGAGGAACGGTAAGGTGCCCGATTTGAAGGTGACCAGCAGCACGAGGAAGATCGCGATTACCGCCAGAATGGTGACAAACCGGTTGTCCTCTGCACCACGTTCTTCATATCGTAAAAGATTCGCGCTCTCCCCGACCGAATATACGGTGTCGCCGTAATAGGACCGGGCGACCGCCATGATTTCTTCCACCGTGCCGAACGCCGCGTCGCCCCTCCGCCGGCGTATCGGTATGACCCAATACGGGCATAGTGGTCAAATAGAACTGCCCTGTCGTCTTCTCCAAAATTCCGGCGGATAGGCCGCGCCCACCATATTGGCATACGATACGACCGCCGTTACATGGTTAAAGGTCACCGAGCTCCCCTCCCATCGCGAACTCCTTCGAGAACAAGCAGCGCCATAATAGACTGCCCGAACTCTTCCTGGATTTTCTTTTGCGCGTTTTCGCCTGGGCGGCACTGCTGTTGCCGTAGACAAAGCCTGTCTGCCCCCTGAAGGAAAGCGGGAACGACGACGGGATCACCAGGATCAGCGCCGGAACGGCAAGCTTCGAAATACCTTGTTTACATTTTTAAAATTCGGCATCAGCCGCCTGTGCCGTGTTTGTCCGATCAGCCTCACGGTGCACAGCGTAAGCGCGGGCAGGAAGACCATCGTCGTCACAAAGCTCAAGACGAAATTCCAGCCAGGTCCGCCCCGATCTGGAAGTCCATAAACGTCAACGCCGAAAGCCGAATAAAGTAGTCGCTGCACTGGCTGCAATGGAACGCCGACTCCTTTACGGCGTGGCGCATCGCCTCGTTCACATGTATTTTTTCCGGTTGTCAGCAAACAGCAGAAAAATAACAATCCGAAACCGCAAGCTGCAAGGATCGGGCTTACAGAGTTGGTCATGAAGGAGACTTCTCGAAAAAAATATTGGTTCCCATATTTTAAATGGAAATACCAATGGTCAGGATAAAGCAGCGGCTCGATCCATGAAGAAGAAGATAAAATCAGGATAGCAATGATGATGGGCAACAGGATCGCCATTGCGTTCCAACCTCCGCGCCTGTCGCCTGCTGCATGGTTGCAAGGTCGGGCGATCGCCGCAAGCGCGCGTCCTCCCCGATCAGCTCCGGATGCATCCGAGGCCTCCCTGCTCCATCCCGTCCGCGATCGTGACGGTATAAAGGCGTTTCCGTTCTTGTAATAGCCCTGAACCGTATCTGCGTCCGCTGTCTCGAGCGGTTGTTTGAGGTCTGCCACATCGTCGAGCCACAGTACGCTGTCGACCCTGAAACCTCCGCAAGCTTCTGTTTATACGCAAGCGCTTCCTCGATGGAAACGTCTTTACCATAACGCTGGCGTTCGGCATATCGGCGTCGAATTCTTCCTGCATAATCTCCAGCGCTTTTGTCGACTGTGCTTCCGGCGGCAGATAGTCCACCATATTGTAATTTACAGCCACAAACGACTGCAATACCGCATATCGCCGCTGCTGCAATAAACAGCGCAAGAATCGCCTTTTTGTGCTTCACTACCAAGTTTGCCAATCCGCTCATGATGTCCTCCGCAACGCCCTGTTGCAATATCGTATGTTCTGTATTATAATCAACACAATGTTGGATTACAACCGACAATCCGCGGGGAAATGTCGATTGCGCAACACAAAAATATAAAAACGTTGGATTTTACAATAAATTCAAAAATCAGGGTAGGCAATGGAAACTAAAAAAGTAGACAGAAGGGTAAAATATACGATTGAAATGCTCAAGGGCGCTTTGGTGGAGGCAATGCAAAAGAGCATATCTCCAAAATATCTGTAAAATCATTGTGCGGAGCTTGCCGATATCAACCGCAGCACTTTTACCGCGCATTTCCGCGACCAGTACGACCTGCTTCACCATATTGAACAGGAAGTGCTCGACAATACAAGGCAGCTTGAACGGCAAGATTTTGATGGGAAGGGCCCATTTCTTTCCAGGTCTGAATCTTATCCTCAAATATGTGCGCCAGAACGCTTCCCTGTTCAAGGCCCTTCTGAGCGACAACTGTGAGCCGGACATCCAGCGGGAGATTATGAAGCTTCCCGATATCATTTCCGTCAGATTTACGAAGGCCTTGACGAGCGCGCCAGGACTACCTTTCCGTTTTCGGCATCACCGGCTGCGTAAGCATCCTGCAAAAATGGCTGCAGGACGGCATGCCGGAGTCTACCAGGCAGATATCCGAACTTATTTTACAGGTCTTATACCACGGCATCGCAGATTTTTCATGGACGGCCCGGCGGTAAACGGGTCCCTTCCGGGTGGAAATCCCCGAAATATTTACACTTCGCAATAAATCCGTTATAATGATCGGTAGAATGAATATATTACCCCCTATGTATTATTAAGATCGGAAAAGGGCATCTATGCGAAAGCCGAAAAAATATTTGTCGTTTCACTTATCATTATCGTCGTTATCGCCATTGTAGCGGTCTCTTTGATGTTCTTTTACGCCAGTACCGTGCGCCCGGATTCTGGATGAGGAAAACACCTCTTATTTACAGGAGGTTACCCAGCAGGAAGCGGCGATCATCGATACGCAGGTACAGGGCGACATTTCTACCCTGAGGCGGTCGCCACCATATTTGGAAACGATTATACGCCCAGCCTGTCTTCCGGCCGGTCGATGGATATCCTGCAGGACCTTCAGGTTCAGAACGGTTTCAAGAGGATGGGGATCATCTATCCCGACGGAACGGCGTTGACCACGGACGGCGGAACGTATAACTTTTCCGACCGTGGATACTTCAAGAAAGCGCTGGCGGAAATTTCAAATATCTCCGATACGTTCGCCGATATTGTAGACGGAGAGAATATCAACGTATATGCGGTTCCCGTTTACAGCGGCAACGGGGCGCAGGTGGAATGCGTGCTGTTTGCTACTATTTCGACTGCTGTATTTGAAGATAAAATTTCCGTCTCGACGTTCGGCGGACGCGGTTATTCTTATGTTGTCGACCAAGCAGGCAACAAGATTGCCGCTTCCCACCACGAGGACAGCATTACATTCGATAATATTTTTAATCTTCACGGCAGCACCGTGGAAGACCCGAACGGCGAGTTCCCCGCTATGCAGAAAAACATGGCCAAAGGCAAAAGCGGAGTTATAAGCTACCTCAAACACGGCGAACCTATTATATCAGTTATGCTCCGATCGGCGTAAATTCCTGGTATGTCGTTTCCGCCGTGCGGCATCCGTCGCCACGGCAAAAAGCTCTTACCTAATTACCCTCACAGGCTGGATGACCGGCACCATCGTATGCACGGTTATCGTTTTTCTGGTATATATTGTTTTATCACAGAACAAATCCCGGCGAAATCTCGAGCGGATCGCCTATGAGGATGAGCTGACAGGCTCTTTGAGCTGGATGAAATTCCGTGAAGAAGTAAAAATATCCTGCGCGAGTATCGCCGTTCCTTCGCAATGATTAATTTCGACATCAATAAATTCAAGATATTCAACCAGCTGTACGATTACCAGAACGGCAATATGCTGCTCCAGCATATCGCCGCAGTGCTGAAAAAGGATATGCGGGAGAACGAGCTTTTTACGCACACAGGCGCGGACGACTTCGATGTTTTGATCGAATATTCTTCCGACGAGGACATCATCGGCCGCATCCTGAAGTGGAACCAGAGAATCCGGGATTACGGCTTCGCCCGAAAACGGAAATATAACCTGCTCCTTTCCTACGGAATTTACAAAATCCAGAAGGACGATACCTATGTAACGCGGATGAACGACCGCAGCAAAATTGCCAAAAACAGCGTGAAGAGCAACGCCCATACCTTTACGCATTCTACGATAATGTGATGAACCACGAAATGCTGCGCGAAAAAGAACTCGAAAACACGATGGACGCCGCGCTTGCAAATCATGAATTTGAAGTTTATTATCAGCCTAAATTTGATCTTAAAACGCAAAACCAATTGCAGCGGAGGCGCTTGTGCGCTGGAAATCTCCGCAAAAAGGCTTTATGAGTCCGGGCTCGTTCATACCCGTATTTGAACGCAACGGGTTTATCACCAAAGCTCGACCTGTATGTATTTGAGGAAGCCTGCGCGGCCCTCCACCGCTGGATCGAACACGGATATCCGGCGATCCCGGTTTCGGTCAATTTCTCGCGCCTCAATATGTACGATGATAATTTTATCCAAAACCTGAAGGGCATCGTCCGGAAATACGGCATCTCCACCGATTTATTGGAGATCGGCTCACCGAGAGCGCTCTCGTGTACAACGACGAACTGGTCGTCCGGCGAATGAACGAACTGCGGGAAGCCGGCTTCTGTATCTCGATCGACGATTTCGGCACCGGATATTCCTCGCTCAATCTCTTGCGCACCCTGCCGGTCAATGTAATCAAGCTCGATAAGCGTTTCTTCACGCTGAAATTTGATTCCGAACGCGAGCGCGTCATCATCACGAGCATCGTCAGTATGGCGCAGCAGCTTGGAATCACCGTTGTTGCGGAGGGCGTCGAAACAAGGCACAGGCCGATTTTCTCAAAGACGTTGGAAGGAGTATTATTGTACAGGGTTTCCTGTACGCGCGGCCCATGCCGGAGGAGGACCTCCTGCGGCTGCTTACCGGCGGCAAATAATTTTCCAGCGGAACAAAGGGCAGCTCCGTTTTCCGGAGCTGCCCTTTGTTGACTGTTCGTCTTTTCTACTGCAAATCCTCATAAAAAACGGTCTCACCGAGCGGCTTGCGTACTTTCCCATGCCGTTCCGGGCTCTGCGGCTCGCCGTCCGCATAACCAACCGCAAGCAGGTTCACAATCTCAAGATGCCCAGGAATATCAAATTCCGCACGCAGTACGCCGGGATCAAACCAGCAGATCCAGAGCGTCCCCAGACCGAGCTCCGTTGCCTGCATCATCATATGGTCTGTCACAATACTCGCGTCGATATCGGTCAGTTTCTTTCCGTCATACGGGCGTTTCCAGGTTTCCCCGTATCGCTGCATACGATGATGACACACGGCGCGCCATAAAAACGTGCGGCTTTGCCCACCTTTTTCAAGCCCCTCTTTGCTCTGCACTACGATCAGGCGCTGGGGCTGTTTATTGGCCCCGTGGGCGCAACCCGCCCCGCCCCGAGTATTTGATCTAGCTTTTCACGTTCTACCGGCGCTTCCTTGTAGCTGCGCACCGAATATCTCTTTTTGGCAAGTTCCAGAAACTCATAATATGATATGCCTCCTCACCGCCTGCTGTTTTCCCGGCGGCCTTATCTTACCACGACGCTTTCCTTCCTTTCAGGACCGTATTATCCGCGCCTGGTTTCTTCCAACACCTCGTTCGCAAACACTGCGGCATGCCGTGCCGCTTCCCGCTTTTCGCCTGCCCGCCCGTACAGTGGAATTCATGCTCCAGCACGCGCAACCCCTGCTTATCCAGCGCTTTTTTGATCTTCGCATACGCGCCGTTCGGATTTGCCGTGGTGCTGAATACCGCCACGCATCCGACATGCTCCGGGGAAAGCGTTTTAATAAACTTTTTTCAGCTTGCCTGCAATGCCTCCCGCATACAGCGCACCGCCGAGAAACAGAATATCCGCGCGCACCGCATCCGCGCCTTCCACGCTTCCGGCCTTTACGCCCGGCTTCGGCGGCAATTACATCTGCAACCGCCTTTGTGTTTCCCGATTTTGAAAAGTACCGTACCTCTACCATGTCCGCCACCTCCTGTTTCTTCTATTATACCATGCTTCGCGCTGTTCCAAGCTGAATTATATGTGAATTTTACTGCGTTTTCCGGCAGACGGCAAAAAAGGCCGGCCGGAGAATCCTCCGGTCCGGCCCTATCATAGCTTTCCTGCCGCGTCAGCAGGTGTTAATAAGATTTCGCGAAATACATCATTTTCTTTGCGGGTTTTCCGCAATGCACGCATACATTGCCAAGGTCTTTCTGCTCAAACGGCGCGCAGCGCGTCGTTACGCCGGTTTTCTCCTTGATCGCTTCCTCGCACTCCGTCTCGCCGCACCACATTGCGCGCACGAAGCCGCGTCCTTCCTCGATGCCCTGCATAAATTCTTCCCAATTATGCGCGTCGAAGGTACGCTCTTCCCGGTGCCTAAACGCGCTCTCGAACATGTTGTCGTGAATTTTACCGAGCAGCTGCCGCACGGTTTCTTCAATGTTTTCGAGCGGATAAGATTCCTTTTCACAGGTGTCCCTGCGCGCGAGCATGCACGCGCCCTTCTCGATATCGCGCGGACCGATCTCCAGCCGCACCGGAACGCCTTTCAGTTCCCATTCGTTAAACTTCCAGCCCGGACTCTGGTCGCGGTCGTCAAGCTCTGTGCGGATTCCCGCGCCTTTGAGCGCGTCGAAAAGCTCCTGTGCTTTTTCAAGGACGCCCTCTTTGTGCGCCGCTACGGGAACGATCACGCACTGAATGGGCGCAACACGCGGCGGCAGCTTCAGGCCGCGCTCGTCTCCGTGCACCATAATAATCCCGCCGATCATGCGGGTGGAAACGCCCCACGACGTCTGCCACGCATATTTCAGCTGCCGTCCCGGTCGAGGAACTGGATATCAAACCCCTTTGCAAAATTCTGCCCGAGGTTATGGGACGTACCCATCTGGAGCGCTTTGCCGTCAAGCATCATCGCTTCCACGGTATAGGTGTGATCCGCGCCCGCAAACTTCTCCTTTTCACTCTTCTGTCCGGCAATCACCGGGATCGCAAGCACATTTTCCATAAACTCCCTGTATACGCCGAGCATCCGCACAGTCTCTTCCTCCGCCTCTTCCCGGGTTGCATGTACGGTATGTCCTTCCTGCCACAGGAATTCCGACGTGCGCAGGAAAGGACGCGTGCTCTTTTCCCACCTGAGCACATTGCACCACTGGTTCAGCAATACGGGCAAGTCACGATAGCTTTGCACCCATTTGGAATACATGGAACAAATGATCGTTTCTGAGGTCGGGCGAATGCACAGCGGCTCCGCCAGCTTTTCCGTTCCGCCCTGCGTGACCCATGCCACCTCGGGGGCAAATCCTTCCATGCTCCGCTTCTTTTTCCAGCAGGTGCTTGGGAATCAGCAGCGGAAAATAGGCATTTTTATGCCCCGTTTCCTTGAAACGCGCATCGAGCTGGTTCTGGATCAGCTCCCATATCCCATAGCCGTACTGCTTGATGACCATACAGCCCTTGACCTCGGAATAATCGATCATATCCGCCATTTTGATGACGTCCGTATACCACCGCGAAAATCTTCGTTCTGCGGCGTAATGTGTTCCACAAATCCGCCTGTTTGCTTTGCCATAATAGTCTCCTTCAAATATGTACTGAAACTCTATTAGTTTATCATCATGGCGCGTCTTTTTCAAGCGTACGCGCGCCTGCAGGCGGCCTGTGCCGCTTTTATTTTCCAGCCCTGCGCCGCAGCAGCAGGATCACCGCCGGCGGCGGCCGCGCCCGCGATGATGGCAATGACGATCCACGGCGTCATATCCTTCGTATCCCCGGTCTGCGGCCCGTCTTCCTGCTTCGCTCCGTCATCCGCAGGAACGCTGCTTTCGGCCTGCTTCCTGTTCGCAAGCACATATTCGGAGCAATGTCTGAGGGTAAACGCCGCGTATCCGGCGCTGTCCACGTTTTGCGTACTGATATCGTCATAGCCCGTTCCGTTGAAATAATACAGGTACGTCTCTTCGCCCGCTCGAACGGCGGCACGGCAAGCACGGATACCGTCGCTTTGCCGGGAAGCGCCCCGCTGTGCCCGAAATTCAAAAACAACAGCTTCGTCCCTGCGGAAATACCGCCGCGTTCTTCGCCGCCTCGCCGGGCGTATTGGAAAACGCAAGGCTCATATCCATTGCAGCCGCAATATCCGTACCGTGGAATACGAACCGTGCGACCACCTTCCCCGCATCATCCAGAACCGCAAAATAATCGTCTTATCCTGTCCCTTGATCTGTTCAAAGATTTCTTGGGAACGGCCGTTCCTTCCCCCACCGGGATCAGCAGCGCCTGCTGCGGACTGAGGGCGGACAGGGCTTCCTTTATTTTCCCGAGGTCGAGGCCCCCTCCCTCTTCGGCAATGAAACGATTTCCTTGCCCTCCGCGCCCGGTATCTGCGCTTCCTGCACGATGGTGACCGTTTTGCTCACCGACCTGGTATCGTCCGCTGTACTTGTCGCCGTGACCACAACCGTTCCCGTAGCTTTTTGCGGTGAACAGCACCGCCGTTTCCCCGCTGCGTCCGGCCTCCGTCCGGATATCGATGCTGTCGAGATCGCCCGCATAGCTCCACCGGATCCCGGAAAATTCTTCTTCGTTTGGGTGACCGCCGCCGCCGCGGAGAAATCCGCCGTCTGCCCGACCTCCAGCAGACCGTATCCGCACTGTCGATGCTGACGCTTTCACGCCCATTTGTTCGGCAATATTATTCTGCCGCAGCAGGATGCTTTCCGCACTGCTCATTGTCGCAAACGTCCAGCAGGAAGGAATCCATCCCTGGTTTTTCACCGGGGTAACCGCGCCAATATCCCGCAGGTCGAATTTTTCCGGCAACTTTGTAACCGGATCGGCCGTCCTGCCCTGCGGCAGGATGCTGGTCTTGTTCTGGCCGCTATTGATGCGCTGTCCGCCGCTGCCGCCGGAGCGGAAAGCTCTCCCGCGCTCTCGAGCTGCGCCGCGCTGAATGCCCGGCCCGCTCCCCCCCTGCGAGGAATCGTCCGTTCCGCCGCCTGCGCCGTCTGTAAACGCCTTTGATACAGTTGTTTGCGGAATATTTCGCGGAAATATCGGTCCAGTCCCGTCCGTCGGTGCTAGTAAAACTCTGTCCGGCCTGCGCCCGCGCCCTGTCGGAACGGCCGGTGATCGGCATTCAACCGCCGCGACGACGTCGCTTCCGTCCCGGTTTTGCAGCCGCACGGTCACGCTGAACTTTTCTCCTGCGCCGACGGGGGAGCCCTTCGCCAAGCTCCACCGTATAATATCCCTTATATTTATGGGTTCCGCTCGCCACATGGCGCGTCTCCCCGTTCACCTCGAGATAAACGTCATAATCCTGATCCTCGTGCATGGAGTAAAACGACACAGCCTTCACGTCCTGCCTGTCCGCTGCCGTAAACACGTTTTTCGTATAAAGCACCTTTGCCCCGCGAATATTGGCTGGGTTCGTAGAGGTTCGTATAGCCAAGCGGGTCGTACTGGTAAATATTATCGTAATCGTTCGCCGGATCGTCCACAAATACGGCGGCAGTGGGATTGGCGGACAGGTCCGCGCTATAATAGGAAATATAGAAAACCGTTCTGCCCCTTTTCCGTTCCATAATTATTTTTGGCGATGAACGCGCCGTCGCCCGCGGGCGTATACGGTTTTCCGTCCACGGTCACCGTGAATTGCTCCGCCGGGACTGTGTCGTCCCATCCGACCAGCGAGATCGCGTGTCCGCCCCTCGGCCATATCCGCTTCCGGCTTGAAATAATACGAACCGGTCGCGTCGTAATACCCGCCTTCACCCTCTTGGTGGCGGATTCCGCAATAGATCGCCCCATAAGTATAGATCGCGTTTTTATAATGGAGCGTATCTTCCGCCGTCTTTTCCCGGTCTGGCAGCAGGATCGCCTGCCGCAGGTGGTAGCGCGCAGGAAGCTGATGGTAGGTAAACTCGCTCACATCGCCGCCAAATCTGTCCAGCATATACGGGTCGTCCTCTTCCAGCACCGGGCCGCTCCACCGCGCAAGATAGGCGAGCGCCATATAAATATCTCCGCCGGAAAGCACCCGCCGCGTCCTTCGGCCGGCGTATAGCAATCCTCGGAGGAATCCGCGTTGAGCATTGCGTTTAGCATATTGTATTCGGAAAAGTCAAGGCCCTCCGCCGCCTGTTTGAAACCGCCAGCGTATATTCTTTCGCGGAAAAATGCCCGTCCGGGCTTTTACCACGGCATAATAATCCCCTTCGGCAAGCTCCGCCGTGATACGCTGGTCCCCCGCAGCGCGCTGGCGGCGACCTCCGCGCCGCCGCTGCCGAGAAGCGTAAGCGAATAGGCCGCGCCTTCTTCGTCCGGCTGGAACAGCAAAAGTTCTATGGGCGTCGCATAGCTGTAATGGAATTTGTAATAATCCACATCCTCAGCGCTGTGGATCGTGGCCCGGATTTTGAAGGGAAGGAAACGCTCGCCGCCGTCTCCTGCGTGTCGTTGGGCTCGTACGCGTCGCCCGCGCCTCCTGCCGTATAGGAAAAGCGCTGCACATCGCCCGGGGCAGTGCCGTCTTTATAGGTGCGGGCGTTGATGACCGTATCCCTGTCGATCATAACCGCTGCCGTAGCGCTCCCTGAATCCACCGTGCCCGCCGCGCCCTGCGCTGGAACGGTTCCATCCGTGGTATACAAAATCTTCTCGTCCTCCGCCGAGGCACGCAGGGTCACCTGCGTTCCTGCCGCGACCGTGCCCGGCGCGGGATCCGCCGTTACCGTTCCGCTCTTCTGCACGGTATAGGCCGCCGAAGCAGGCTCACTGCTTTTGAGGCCCGCCTTCCGCGCGCTTGCCAAAATCCTGCTGTCCTCCGCCAGCGTCAGTTTGTCCGCCGGATTATACAGCGAAGCGCCGGGGAGCTTCGGCGACGTTCCGTCCAGCGTATAGTAGATCTCCGCGTCCGCCGTTTCGCTCGAAAGCCCAAGCCGCGTGCCCGCTGGATATTCCCCGGCCGCGGGGCCGAAGGCAACCGGCTTGCATGCTGCCGCATAAACCGCGCGTTACCGGACGCAACCGGATCATATTCTTCACCCGCCGTCACGTCGATAAACGCGACGCCCACGCCGTCGAACTCCTCCTGCGTAAGCACTCCATCCGCCACCGCCTGCGCAATCGCTTCCCGAAGCGACACCGTTCCCGTATACGGATGCGTTCCGTCATCCTTGCTTCCTTGTTTTTCAGGGTGAACATCAGCATATAATAAATCGTTTCCCCGCCCGCAGGCGCAGTATCGGCTATCCGGACCGTAGTATCCTCTTCTGCCGCGTAAAGGTCCCCCTCTTCCGGCGGATCACAATTTTCAAAAACCAGGAAAGCTTCGCAGGACCCTCCTCCGCAAATGCGAACGACGCGCAGGAAAATACCGCGCTCACCGCTAAAACCACTGTCAATAACAGACATACCGTTCTTTTCATTTTATCTGCTCCGCCTCCATAGCCGTGCCTGTAGTGCACACCGTCAATTTTTATCCGGTATTATTATATCATGCCTGCAGTAAGCCCGCATTACCGGATGGGTAAAATTTAAAATATTTCACGGAATCCCATCCACGCATTTTTGTGTCGCAACGCGCCGCCGTTATGAACCGGCAATCCTGCGGACGCCTTTTCGCCGTATTTTTTCAGCGGCCCTCAAACGCTCTTGCTTTCGGCCCGGCGGCATCAGTTCTTCACTTGGCCGGACAGGGCGGCGGCGACTTCCCGCGTTGAAATTCCACCTCCGGTCCGGTATAATATTAACGATAAAAGATGAAGGGAGAAATGTGGATGTACCGGGCCGCGATCTGTGAAGACGATCCAACTGTATCAAAGGACCTGCATGGCCTTTGCCGCCAAATTTTATCAGAGAGTGGTATCTCTTTCGATATTACGGTTTTTTCCGGCCCTGAGGCCCTGCTCCGCATGCTGGAGAAAGACCCGGCGGCCTTCCATGTCCTGCTCCCTTGATATCAAAATGGAGCCCATGAGCGGCCTTTGAGCTCGCACGCCGCCTGCGGGAGGCAGGCAACCGCGTCAGTATTATTTTTGCAACAGGATATGAGGAATACCTGCGGAAGGCTATGACGTCCAGCCCGTGCATTTCCTTTTAAAAACCAGTCACAAAGGCGGCGCTGCAAAAGGCGTTCGACACCGATCTCAAGCTTAACCATATCTCCAAAACGGTTTCGCTGGAATATGGAAGCAGACGTTTCTCTTTTGACGCAGACCATATTTTATATTTGGAGAGTCAGGACCACAATCTGCATGTCTGGCTGGAAAACGATATGCGTTCTTTTTCGCATTCCGCTGCACCGAATGCAGGAGGCGCTCCCCGCAGGCCGGTTTTGCCGCTGCCATAACAGCTTTATTGTAAATCTATCATATATCCGGGAAATCACGCGCACGGAGGTTCGCCTTAATAACGGCAAACGCTTCCGATCGGCCGCAATTATTCCCGCAGCCTGCAAAACGCGTTCACCCGTTTTTAAACCTCGGATAACTTTTTTTTTTTTCTGTCAGCCGCAGGGCGGTCTGCAGGCGAAACACGCCTCCGGAGCTGCTGATATCCAGAACTCCACCGTATTTTTCGCGGTCTCTTCCATCAGGCGCATCCCATATCCGTGGGCGGCCGCATCCGCTTTGTCCGTCAGCGGCTTGCCCCTTCTGTCGCTTTTGACCTCTCCTGCGTATGGATTTTCGCAACGTATTGCAAGGTAGTTTCCCTTTTACTGATATTCAGGCAGATATACCGCTTCGCTGGATCGATAACCGTTTCGCATCCCCGCACCGCATTATCGAGCATATTCATCAGCAGACTGCTTAGATCGCTGTCGGCGATCCCGAGTTTTTTGGGGCACGGCAGCGACCGCTTCAAACCGAATGCTTCCTTCCGCCGCCCGTGCCGCATAGCTTTGCAAAATGGCGTTGAGTAAAAATTCCCCGTAAAACCGCGTACGCATCATACCCGCTTCCTGTCCGTTCAAATCTTTCAGGTAGTTTCAAGCCCTTCCACGTCCCCTTCCCGGTACAGAAAATTCATTGCCGCCAGATGATTTATCTCGTGCCGCATCGCGGCGTTCTCCCGCGCACTGCGCTCGATAGCGCGGTAGCTTCTGGGAAATCAATCTGTTTTTCATGGCAAGCGCCTGCCGTCCGGCTTGCTCCCGGGCCGCCGCGCGCACCGCGCAAAAGACGGAAACGGCAATGCTTACGACCAGCAGGTAGGCCGTGAGCCAATAGATCAGTCCGCTATAATACCCGGCCGCCAGGTCCTCAAATTTCATATTGATATAAAAGGCAAAATAACTCCCGCAGGCAAGCGAAAATGACGAAGGCGGCTGCGAGTACGGCTGCCGCAAGCTGAGTCTGCCAAAATACCGCCACATTCCGTATTTTCGGTTGAGCCATAGATAAACGACAATTAATATTGCCGGAAGAAATTCAAAAAGGATGATGGAAAACAGAGACCATTCCCTCTGGCAGGAAAATGATTCCCATCCCTTCCGTCATGCGGCAAAACAGCATGGGCCAGCGCGGCAGCCGCGAGCAGGAGGAGGCTGAAATCCTTTTTTCGCATAAACAGGCTAAACAGAAACAAGCCGCACGCGGCCACAAAACGCATCCGTAAATGCCGCGCGTATCCCATAGTAGTTGGCATATGCATACGCCTGGCCGTCCTCGATCCATACGGAGGTTATAAAGGGGACCGGCGTCATATATTCTTCGTCCGTTCCCAAAAGCGGTACCGCATAGCGAGCGGCTTACCTGCATAATCTTCGGGCAGATCGATCTTACGGAAGCCGCCGGGCTTCCTGGCGCAATCCGCTCGGAATAAAGTTCCCGCCCGTCCAGTTCAAATGCAACTTCGCCCGCTGAAGACAGAAAAACCAGCTTTCCGTCCGCGGGCCCCTGGAAGCCGTGCGGAAAGCACGTAGGTATCTCCGCTGTCCAGGCCTTCGACGCTTCCGTAGGCATCGACGGGGCACGGCGTTTTACGCCGTCTTCGCCAATCCGGTACGCTTCGTTCCACACGATATAGGACTGTGTTTGCCGGAAGTAGGTAAATGTAAATAAAAAAGCCTGCTATCCCGGCACAAATCAAAACGAAGGCGAGTATCCCCATCCACAATGAGATATTTTTCCGTTTCATCGCTTTTTTCCCTTTGTCCGTTCCATACATTGGCAAACATTCTGCCGCCGCCGTTTCAAGCATCTCACATTTTATTCTTTCCGTCAAATCTTTTGCCGCCCGTGCCGTTTACGGCCTGAAACCGGTTGTTTACGGCTTCGCTGTTGAATGCGCCGGAGCTTTCACAGTAAAAATACAGGTAAGAGAAATTTTTCATTTTAAACGGAATAACACATATATCCATTGGGAAAGGCAATACCCGCGCAGTGCTGAGAAACAGCGGCACCGCGGATTTTGCAAGCCGCAAATGCAAAGCCGCGGAAACTCCCGGCCGGATGAATGAAAGTCCGGCCGGTCTCTGAAACACAAAAAACAGCAGGAGGAAAAAACATGAAAAAAAAGATCGTATGCGTTTTGTTATCGTTTGCGCTGGTATTGGCGCTTATACCGACAGCATTTGCGGTCGCGGATGTTTATTACGATTACCGTGACGGTAAAGGACGCAGATGAGACGGAGACCTTGATTGCGGGAGCCGAGGTAAACCTGGGCAATTTCAGCGAAACGACCGCTCCTACCGGATCATGCACGCTCGTCGTCCCACAGGGAACAAGCGGGAACCTAACCGTATATAAAGACGGATGGGTGATTTTTTCCACGGAAATCACGGCGCAGGACACAGCGGGCGAAATCCTCTCCCGCGAGGTTTTCCTTACCAAGAACATCTGGACGCTTACCGGCACCGTAACGAACGAAGACGGCGTCCCTGTTCCCCGACGCAGAGGTGAGCTGGGGCAGATATGAAACAACGTCCGGCCCTGACGGTAAATATGCCCTGGACGACCTTCCGGGCGGGGACGGCTAACTTCACGGTATATGCGGAAGGCTATGTCGTCTATTCCGAGGCAAATATGGAAGTGCGGCACGGCATGCCGGAGAAAAACGTCGCGCTGAACTTCCACACGCTTTCCGGGAAATCACGGATGAAGACGGCAACCCCGTTTCCGGAGCGGAGGTAAATTGGGGCAACTATGCCGCGTTCACGGATGATAACGGCTATTACAGCATGAAAGTCCTTGCGGGAACCGCAAAACCTTATCGCATATAAGGAAGGCTACGTTATCTATTCTTATCCTGCCTTCACCGTAAGCGGCGCTGCGGCGGAAGAGGATATTGTCCTTTCGCTCCCGCCCCACACGCTGGAAGGAACCATAACAGACGCAGCCGGCAACCCTGTTCCCGGCGCTGAGGTGAATTGGGGCAACTATGCCGCGTTCACGGACGATAACGGCCATTACAGCATGCAGGTTCCGGCGGGGACGAACAGTCTTACCGTATATGCGGACGGATTCCTGATTTTGCGGAACCCGGCTTCGCCGTAGCGAACGGCACAATTGAGAAAAACATCGTCCTGGAAGCCAACCTTTGTACGCTTGCGGGGACGGTAACGGACGCAAACGGCAAACCTGTTTCCGGAGCGGAAGTGAACTGGGGCAACTATGCCGCGTTCACGGACGATAACGGCTATTACAGCATGGAGGTCACAGGCGGGATCGCAAAACCTGACGGTATGCATAGACGGCTCCGCCGTATACAGCGAGAAAGATTTTGCCGTAGGAAACGGCATTCTGAACGAAAAGAATATCGTCTCAACACGGCGGCAAACCCTGCCGCGCCCAAGACCGGAGACGGCACGACAGCGCTTTCCCTATGTTTTCCTCGCGGGAGCAAGCCTTGCTGTCCTGTACCTTACGCTGAGAAAACGTCATGCCTATAATAATTCGCTTGCCTCCGGCAAGGATTGCAACGCGAATGCAGCGTTAGGCTAAACAAAAAAGGAGCGAAACAATTCGCTCCTTTTTGTTCCGGCGAAAAAGCGGGCAAGGCTGCCCGGCTGCACTTCCCGCAGCCCGACCGGTTCCGGAAAAAGACCGCGCCGCTCGGCACAGCCATTTTAATTTATTTCTTCGTTACGGCATCTCCGGCAAAATGTAGGCGGAGCCATCTTCCGCCCGCAACATACAAATCTTCGTACCGTATACCTCCTCAAGGATATCTTTTTTCAGGATATCCCCGTAGGGCCATATTCGATCACGCGCCCCTTTTCATCAGTACGACCTGGTCGCAGTAATGACTCGCAAGGTTTAAATCGTGCAGCACGCATACGCACAGCATCCCCCTGCTGCGTACAAGCGAGCGCACCAGCGAAAGGATGCCCACCTGGTGCTTGATATCAAGGCTTGCGACCGGCTCGTCCAGAAGCAGGATGCTTTGACTCCTGGCACAGCGCGCGCGCAATAATCATGCGCTGCCATTCCCCGCCTGAAAGCCCTGTGACAGACCTGTTCTCAAGGTGGCTGATGCCCGTTTTCCGGATACATTCGCGCGCCAATTCCACATCTTCCGGCGTGTCGCTTTAAAGGTTTTTTTCTTTGTGCGGGTTGCGCCCCATCAGTACAGTCTCAAGCACGGTAAAAATCATATTCCAGAGCGTAATTCTGCGGTACGAGCGCCATTTTTTGGCTTAAGCGCTTTCGCGCCCAGCGCGCCTACGTCCCCGCCATCCAGCCTGACAGTGCCCTGCCGGGGCCTCAAATAGCCTGAGATCACGCGCAGCAGGGTCGTCTTGCCTGCGCCGTTCGGGCACGCCCACCATACCGCCGCTAAGCGTCAGGGAAATATTATGCAGGATGGGCGTATCGTCTATTGTAAGGCATACGTCTTTGATTTCGATACTCATAGCCTATACCCCCCTTCCGTCCGCGCCGCAGTAAAAAATAAAGAACGGCACGCCCAGTATTGACGTCACGATGCCCACCGGCATCTCCTGTCCGAGCGGTATGACGCGCGCAATGATATCGCACACGAGTAAATAAGCGCCTCCGCCCACAAAGCATAAGGGCATCAGCTTTTTGTTATCCGGCCCTGCGGCCATGCGCAAAAGGTGCGGCACCATCAACCCCACGAATCCGATAATTCCGCTGACCGAAACCGCCACAGCGGACAGCAGCGAGGTCAGTATAAGCATATTCCTGCGCGTCTTATGCGTATCGACGCCCAAGCTGCGCGACACCTCGTCCCCGTTGAGCATGATATTTAAGGGCTTTGCATAGAGCATCAGCAATGCCGAGCAAACGAGGACCGCCGGCAGCGCAATAGCTACCTTTTTCCCACGACATACTTGCGAGGCTGCCCATATTCCACATGACAACATTTTCCATCTTATCGCGGTTTAAAAGCATAATCAGGTAGATAATGGCCGAGAACATAGCGCTCATGGAAAAGCCGGACAGCAGCAGCGAAAAGGTCGATACCTTGCCGCGTATGCGCGAAATGTTGTACACCACAAGCACGGCAATCAGCGCGCCCAAAAGCTGAATACAGCGACCGTTCCCGCGCCGAACACCGTGGCCGTCGTAAAAACGTCATGGCAACCGTCGCTCCCAGCGCCGCGCCCGAGGAAACGCCCAGCACAAATGAATCCGCCATCGGGTTTTTGAACACCCCCTGCAGACAGCAGCCTGAAACAGCAAGTGCCGCTCCCACCAAAAAGGCGCCGATTGCATGGGGAGGCGGATATTCAAAAAAGATATTATACATTGCCTGCGAAGCCGTGCCGTCGAGCACACGCGCAAATTCCGCAAACGAAAACCCGAACTCCCCAAAAAAGGCGCACACAAAGGCGGCAATGCCGCCTAAGATGAAAGCGCCAGTAAGATCATCTGGAATTTTGCAGGTTTTTGGCCATCGGTATCCCCGTTACTTGTTCAGTATCTCGCTGATCTCGAGGACAGCCTCGCCGATACGCGGACCGGGACGTAAACACATCCGCGTCAATCGCGTATACATTGCCGTTCCTGACAGCGGTCAGGTCCTTTATAGGGCTACCTCCGCAAGGGCTTCCGTGCTGCCCATGCTGCTGTCCAAAAGGATGATATCCGGGTCCGCCGCTGCAAGATCCTCCAGTGAATATTCGATCCACGGCGCGGCTTGGTCGGCTGTGATATTTGCCGCCGGCGAGCTCGATCATCGTGTTGATAAAGCTGCCGGGGCCGCTCGTCCAGTTGCCCATATCGCCATAGCTCATCGCGTAATAAACCGTCTTTTCTTCGACGGCTGATTGTCCTGTGCGCTTTTCACAGCCGCGTCGATATCCGCCGTAACCTGCTCAGCCACGTCCTCCATACCCACGATCTTGCCCACCAGTTCGATGGATTTAGGGATATCGTCAAAAGGCCGTCGCCTCCACGACCACCACTGTGATGCCCATTTCACCTAATTTGTCGACCGCATCCTGCTGCAAACCCGTGCCCGCCAGCACGACATCCGGTTCAATGCCGTTACTTTCTCCACATCCGGGCCGTTGAAGTCCCCTGACGATCTCGATGCTCTGCGTAATCTCTCCGGGTAATTGGAATACGCATCGATGCCCACCAGCTGCTTGGCCGCGCCCAGCGCGCACACGATCTCCGTGCCCGCTGGCGTCGAGGGAAACGATCCTGTCTGCTTTTTTCAACGGTTACCTCGTCTCCGCCATATCCGTTACGCTGACGCCCGCCGCGGGCGCGGGACCCGGAAGGCTGCGCCGCCGCTCGGACGGGGAAACTGATGCTTCCTGTGCCGCCTCCGCGCTCACGGAAGCGGCCGGTTCACTCTGCGCACATCCCGCGAACACGGAAATACAGAGTATGACACAGGCAAATAATGCAATCCATTTTCTATTCATTTGAAAACTTTTCATAGGCCGCCCCTGTAAACGGGGCGCCAATATTTTATTGAAAAAAAAAACACCCCTTCGGCATTCGCAAAGGCGTTACGCACTTTTTTTTCTTCCCGCCGAAGAAAAAACGTTTCAAACCGGCAGGTTTTCCGACTTGACCTCATCACGTCCTGCGCGCCTTCCCGGTTTTCACCAGTGGCATTTACGTGGTTTTCCACAAATTCGGACAAATTTCCCGTCCGGCGCAGGCGCTCCGTCACACGGCAGCGGTGGGCTGTAGCGGCATACGCTTTCCCTATTATCCGGTTCCCCGGCACCAATTTGGTTCAATTACGGATATAAATATACCACAAGACGCCCTGTAACTCAATGAGCTTTTACCGCATCCGTCATTATTTCCAACTTTTGCAGCCGCAGCCGCAGAATCTGTGCGTTTTCGCGCAAACAACTATTGCATAATTATTCATTTCAATGTATAATTATTAATATCAATTGAAAATCCAGGGGCGTTTTGCCGCGCTCCGTACAAAAAGGAGCTGTTTGGAACATGATTAATGTCAGTGTAATTGGCGCAACGGCTATGTCGGGGCCGAGCTGCTGCGGCTGCTCAGCGCCCACCCCGGCGTACAGATCAATAAGGCCGTATCAAAGAGCTTTGCAGGAAAGAAGCTGCATGATATTTATGCAAACTTCCTGCCGGAAAGGGAGCTGGAGCTGCAGGAAAACGGCGGTAAATTCGGCGCGGACGATTTTGTATTCCTATGCCTGCCCCACGGCCAATCCCTTGTGGCGGCCTCCTCCTCTTGAAAAAGGGGCATAAGGTGATCGACCTTTCGGGTGATTTCCGTTATGACAACACGGATATTTATGAGAAATGGTACGGAATTTCACATTCCGCAAAAAAAAAAAAACCGCGAAGCTGTTTACGGTCTCCTGAATTTTTCGGAGCGGAGGTAAAAAAGCGAATTTCACTTCTAATCCGGGTGCTATACCACAACGAGTATCCTTGCGCTGGCGCCGCTCCTCAAGGAAGGACTGATCTGCGAAAAAGGGATCGTGATCGACGCGAAATCAGGCGTTACGGGGCTGGCCGGAAGGAGAAGCTTGCTTTTCCCTATTGCGAGACTGCCGGCAATTTCAAAGCTTATTCCGTGCCCCTGCACAGGCATACTTCCGAAATCGAGGAACAGCTGTCGAAGCTTTCCAGGAAGGATGTCTGCCTGCTCTTCACGCCGCACCTGCTGCCCGTAAAACGGGGCATCCTGGCAACGGTTTATGCCGATCTTATGGAGGGCGTTACCCCGGAAACGGTCACCGCGGCATACGAAAAATATTATGCGGACGCCCCGTTCACGCATGCTGCCCCACGGCAAGCTCCCCGAGCTGAAATATGTAGTGGGTTCCAATAATTGTATGATCGGTTTTGAAGTTTCGCCGCGCACCGGCAAAATCATCGTTGTCTCCTGCACCGACAACCTTATCAAAGGGTGCGGCCGGCCAGGCGGTGCAGAATTTCAACCTGATGAACGGCTTCGACGAAACGTTGGGCCTTCCCCGCACCGCATGGTACCTGTGATGGAAGCAAATTAAATTTCAAATAAATAAAGGTGAAAATTATGGAAGATCAAAAAATGGAACAATATCTGGAACGCGCACACATGCTGGTAGAGGCTCTTCCTTACATCCAGCGGCTGTTCGGCAAAACCATCGTTATCAAATACGGCGGGGCCGCCATGATGCATGACGACCTCACGCAGAAGATCATGGAGGATATCACGCTGCTGAAATTCGTCGGGATGAACCCGATCCTCGTGCACGGGGGCGGGCCGGATATCAACCATATGCTCGATTCGCTTGACATCAAACCAAAGTTTGTGGACGGGCTGCGCGTAACGGACGATGCGACCATGGAGGTCGTGCAGATGGTGCTGACGGGTAAGATCAATAAAAGAGATCGTCGCCAAAGCTGAACGGCATGGGCGCGTCGGCAATCGGCCTGTGTGGGATCGACGGAAATATCATCAAGGCAGTAAAAGCGCCGCCCAAAAACGGCGTGGACTTCTTGGAAACGTGGGGCAGATCGTATCGATCAATACCACGATTCTCAATACGCTTGCGCACGACCAGTATATCCCGGTGATCGCGCCTGTGGGCACGGGCGACCATGGAGAAAGCTATAATATCAACGCGGATACGGTCGCGGGGGGCGATTGCGACGGCGCTCAAGGCGGAAAAACTGATCTTCCTCACCGATACGGACGGCATCCGTACGAAGGAAGATGATCCCGAATCCCTCTTGTATGTAGCTTCCAAAACGGATATACTAAATATGATTGAAGAGGGTAAAATTACAGGAGGATGCTCCCCAAGGTGCAAAGCTGCCTTTCCGCCATTGAAAAAAGGCGTAGGGCGCACCCATATCTGAACGGCACGATCCCGCACCCGATCATCCTCGAAATTTTTACGGATTCCGGTATCGGGACGATGGTAACGGGCTGAGGTTCCCGGCAGCCGGTTATTTTGGAGAAAAATATGACATACGATGAACTGAAGAAACTGGATTCTGAATACTATATGAAAACCTTCGGCACCCGCCTGCCCGCCGTGTTTACAGGCGGCAGCGGCGCAGTCCTCACGGACGCGGAGGGCAAGGAATACATTGATTTCCTTGCGGGAATTGCGGTCAATTGCCTCGGCTATTCAGACGAAGGCTTCCAGGCGGTACTCAAAGGCCAGGTCGATTCCGGCGTGATCCACACCTGCAACTATTTTTTATAATGAGCCGCAAGCACGCCTCGCGCAGCTTTTATGCGAAAAGACAGGCATGGACCGTGTGTTTTTTCGGCAACAGCGGCGCGGAGGCAAACGAATGCGCCCTCAAACTGGCAAAGAAATATGCTTATAGCAAAGGGAAGGATTCGGACCGGTTCGTCGCGCTTAAGAAAAAGCTTCCACGGCCGTACGCTTTTCACGCTCTCCGCAACCGGGCAGGAAAAGTTCCACGAACCTTTCCGCCCGACGGCCTATGATTTTACTTATATCGACGCAAACGATATGGAAGCCGCAAAATCCGCAGTCACAGCGGATAAATGTGGTGTAATAGTTGAAGTAATACAGGGTGAAAGCGGCGTGCTTCCCCTGCGCGAAGAATTCGTTTCACTCATCCGCGCGTTGTGTACGGAAGCCGATGTTCCCCTTATCATCGACGAAGTACAGACAGGTATGGGCCGCACGGGCCGCCTGCTTGCGCAAGAGCATTACGGCGTGAAAGCAGATATTACGACGCTTGCCAAAGCGCTTGGAAACGGCGTTCCGATCGGCGCTTGCCTGGCATCCGGACCTGTCGTCGATGCTTTTGGCCCGGGCGACCACGGCTCTACCTTCGGCGGGAACCCGCTCGCGTGTGCGGCAGGACTCTACGTAACGGAAAGGATCGACGACAGGATGCTCTCCCATATTGAGAATATGGGAGCTTATTTCAGGGAACAATTGGAGTTCCTGATGGCAAAATATCCTGAGTTCATTGTCGGCGTGCGCGGAAAGGGATTGCTCCTCGGCGCCGAATTATCCGGCAAAGCCGATGCGCATGCAGTGCAGGACGAGCTTCTCAAGAAGGGTTTTGTGATTGGAACGGCCGGAGGAATACGCTCCGGTTCGCGCCGCCGTATATCATTATGCAAAAACAGATCGGCCTTTTGATCGAGACGCTCGACCGGCTATTCCAATGATGTTCAAAGCAGGCGCAAGCGTCTGCTTTTTTAAAAAGATTAGAGTTTGCAAGAGAAAGGGAATGCAAGATGCCAAAACTTACAGACATTGAAAAATACTCGTGATCGGCTCCGGCCCTATTATTATTGGCCAGGCTGCGGAATTCGATTACAGCGGCACGCAGGCGTGTAAGGCCCTGAAGGAAGAGGGCTATGAGGTCGTGCTCATCAATTCCAATCCCGCCACGATCATGACAGACCTCAATATGGCGGATAAGGTATATATCGAGCCGATCACCCTCGATACGGTCATTCGTATCCTCAAAAAAGGAAAAGCCCCAGGGGATTATTGCCACGCTGGGCGGGCAGACCGGCCTCAACATGGCCATTGAGCTTGATGACTGCGGCATCCTGCCCAAACTTGGCATCCGGCTTCTCGGTACGCAGCTCGATTCCATCCGGCTGGCGGAAGACCGCGAGCTGTTTAAAGACCTGATGGTAAAGACCGGTCAGAAGACCACCCATTCTACCATTGTCACCTCGCTTGAGGAAGCGGAAGCATTTTCTCACACGAATGCCCCTTCCCGCTGATCGTACGTCCCGCCTATACGCTGGGCGGTACGGGCGGCGGCGTTGCCCACGATATGGACGAGCTTAGGGATATCACCGCCCGCGGCCTTAAGATGAGCCTGATCCACCAGGTTTTGCTCGAACAAAGCGTTGCCGGCTGGAAGGAAATCGAATATGAAGTGATCCGTGACAATGCCGACAACTGTATCATCGTGTGTAATATGGAAAACATTGACCCCGTCGGCGTCCACACGGGCGACAGCATTGTTGTCGCGCCCTCGCAGACGCTTACGGACCGGGAATACCAGATGCTGCGCACCTCCGCGCTCAAGATCATCCGTGCGCTCGACATTGGGGCGGCTGCAATATCCAGTATGCGCTCGACCCGAATTCCTACGACTATGTGGTCATCGAGGTGAATCCGCGCGTATCGCGTTCCTCCGCGCTCGCATCTAAGGCGACAGGTTATCCGATCGCCCGCGTTGCGGCGAAGATCGCGGTCGGCTATAACCTCGACGAGATTAAGAATTCCGTTACCGGGAAAAACCTACGCCTGCTTTGAGCCTACGCTCGATTATGTGGTGACTAAGGTCCCCCGCTGGCCGTTCGACAAATTTACGGGGCGCGGACCGGATCCTCGGCACGCAGATGAAAGCGACGGGCGAGGTCATGGCCATTGGCCGCAGCATTGAGGAATCGCTTTTTAAAGCGATCGACTGCCTCGACGTAAAGCTGAATTACAACCTCGGCATGAAAAATATCGACGACTGGACCCTGAACGAGCTTGACGAGTCGCTCCGCAATCCTGACGACGAACGTATCTTCGTGCTTTCAAAGGCGCTCGAACGCGGCTATACGGTCGAAAAACTGCATGAGATCACCCAGATCGATGAATTCTTCATCAATAAGCTGAAAAACATCGTCGACCTTTCGAGCCGCCTTCGCAGCTATACCATCGAGGACCTGCCCGAGTGGGTGCTCCGCAAGTGCAAAAAGCGGGGTTTGGCGACGGCTATATCGCGGACTGTATCGGTGCGCATGAATCGCAGATCACTTATATGCGCGGCGCTATGGGCATTCATCCGTCCTTTAAGAAAGTCGATACCTGTGCGGGCGAGTTCAAGGCCGTTACGCCCTACTATTACTCCACCTACGATAACGAAGACGAGGTGGAGCGGACCGACCGGAAAAAGGTCATTGTTCTCGGCTCCGGCCCGATCCGCATAGGCCAGGGCATTGAATTTGATTATTGCTCCGTTCATTCCGTAAACACCCTGAAAGAAATGGGCTATGAGTCCATTATCATCAATTCAATCCTGAAACGGTATCCACGGACTTCGATACGTCGGATAACTGTACTTCGAGCCGCTCACCAAAGGAATGCGTGCTCGATATCATCGACAAGGAAAAACCGGAGGGCGTTATCGTCCAGTTCGGCGGACAGACGGCGATTAACCTTGCCAAACCCATCGTGGATACCGGCAAAACCGTGCTCGGCACCACAGTCGAAGATATCGACCGTGCCGAGGACCGGGATAAATTCCTCCATGTGTTGCAGGAGCTCAGCATTCCCCTGCCGAAAGGCGACACCACCTTCTCCCTCGAGCATGCGCTCGAGGCGGCGGCGGAGATCGGCTATCCGGTTCTGGTACGCCCTTCCTACGTCCTCGGAGGACGCGCGATGGAGATCGTTTACAACGACGCCGAGCTGACGGAATACATGACCATGGCAGCCGAGGTCTCGCCGGATAAGCCGGTGCTGATCGACAAATATGTGGTTGGTAAGGAGATCGAACTCGATGCCGTATGCGACGGCGAGGATGTGCTCGTCGTAGGCATCATGGAACATTTGGAACGCGCGGGCGTGCACTCGGGCGACAGCTTTGCGGTCTATCCCACGCAGACGATCTCCAAGGAAGCGAAGAAAAAGGTGGCGGAATACGGCATCGCCCTCGGGCGGGCGCTTAACGTAAAGGGGCTTTTCAATATCCAGTTCGTTATGGACGAAAAGGAAAATGTGTATGTCATCGAGGTGAATCCGCGCGCAAGCCGTACGGTACCTATCTTTCCAAGGTTACAGGGGTGCCGATGGTCGGTCTTGCGACGCGCATCATGCTGGCGAAAACGCTCAGGGGCATGGGCTACGCGACTGGCGTACATAAGGAGTCGCGGCTCGTAACCGTCAAAGCGCCTGTATTCTCCTTTGCCAAGCTGGCTACGGTGGACACCTTCCTCGGGCCTGAGATGAAATCCACAGGCGAGGTCATGGGAACGGACCGCACTTTCATTAAAGCGCTGAAAAAGGCGTTCCTCGCTTCTGGAAGCAGCATCCCCGACAAAGGAAGGAACGATCCTTGTCAGTGTTGCCAACCGCGATAAGGAGGAGGCCCTCGGCATCGCGAAGCAAATGAAGGAATGTGGTTTTCGCTCTCGCGGCTACGCCGGGCACGCATCAGTATTTCAGCGAGCATGGGTTTGAGACGGAGCTGGTGCCCAACGAGAAGGTGCTCGATCGCATCAAGGCCGGTGATTTTCCCTCATCGTCAATACCCCTACGCGCGGCAAACAGAAGACGCGCAGTGGTTTTCCGTCTGCGCCGCACGGCCGTTGGATTCAATGTTCCGTGCATCACGTCGATGGATACGGTAAATTCCATGCTCAAGGTCCTCCAGTCGGATGACAAGCTGAGCATCATTCCCCTCGGCGACTACAAATAAGGGGACGGCGCCATGATGGATCAGATTTTACTGGTAAAGCCACAGATGCCGACGCGCAGGAGGTCCTCGAGATCACCAAACGCGCTTTCGACCTCTATGCTAAAGAAATCCGCAAGCGTGAGCGTGGCGGCCCTGTATGAGACGCTGGACGATGTGCTCTCGGATATTCATCATAAGAACGTTTACCTTGCCAGGATCGACGGTGAGATCGTAGGCAGCGTCCGCTTTGAGGCTTCTAACGGACGGCATCGCCTACCTGAGCCGGCTTCTCCATCGATCCCGAGGCGCAGAACCTTGGCATCGGCGGCCTGCTCCTGGAAAAGGTGCGTATCGAATGTCTTTCCATGGGAGTGCGCGCGATCGCGCTGCATACCGCATCCAAGATGCGTTCCACAGTGGCTTTTTATTTGAAAAACGGTTATTATATCCATTCCATTTCAAGGACAGCGATTATATCCGTGCCCTTATGGTGAATGAGATCTGCGAAATGGATGAAATGTTTGATTACGAAACGGTATGCGCCAAGGCGAAGCATTAGGTAATTTCCGCCGCAATATCGCGCCTTTGGGCAAACTTGATCCTTTGGGCGGTTCTGTTTTTCCAGAAATCGCCATAAATGACGTTTGCTTTGCAGGATATTCGTTTATTTCAAATAAATAATGTATTGGAGGAAGCTTATCATGGTATCATTGATTTTAGGCCTTTTTGGCTCTTCTGTGCGATATCCTCGCATGGATCCATTACGCTGAACCTCGGTTATCTTTCGTTTATCGGCTTTGTACTCGCTATTGTCGCCGTTGCAACGGGCAGCAAGATCATTAAAGTGGATCCAAAGGACAAAAAAACGCGCGCGCAGGCAAGGCGATCGGCACGGTTTGTATCGTACTCGCGCTTCTGGCGGTTATTTTCTGGGTTATCCTGCTTCCGCTCGGCTGCATTGCGGCAATCTTCTGAACAGGGCTTTCAAACAAGGGATATACACAATATATCCCTTTTCTTCGATTTAAATTTATTGTTTTTCGATAAATTTTCATTGACATAACGAAAATAAATCGCACGCTATACTGATGCATGAAAGTGAATGGCTGGAGGTTTTTATGAAAAATTCGGACAAAAAAAAACTGCGGGGGCGCTGAGCATCATACTGCTGATATGCATGGGCATCATCATTGCCCTGTTTGCTGCCACGCCGTTTTTGGCAAAATACATGTTCAGTTTGTATGTGGTGCAAAATCTTTTGTTCTGCTATACGGCGGGCGCGCTCTCTCTTTGGTTTTTTTTATGAACTGCGCAAGTTAATTTTAAGCGTGCGTGACGGCAATCCATTCGTCCGCCGGAACGTAACGAGCCTGAAGCGGCTTTCACTGGCCCTGGCGCTGCTGATGGCGGATTTTATCTTCATCTTTTTGTTTCGTGCCTTCTATTTCCAAGCTGCTGTGCATCGCGCTGCTGCTGCTCGGTACGTTGTGCGCCCGGGTGCTCGCCTTTCTGATTGAGCGGGCCGCGGAATACCGTGAAGAGATCGACCTGACTGTGTGAGGTGATACCGTGGCAATCCTTGTAAATCTTGACGTTATGATGGCAAAACGAAAATCAGCTTAAACGAATTGTCTGCCATGGTAGATATATCGCTTGCAAATCTTTCTATCCTCAAAAACAACAAATGCCGGGCAATACGCTTTTTCCACTAAACGCGCTGTGCAGGGCGCTCGGCTGCCAGCCCTCCGATCTTCTGGAATACGTCCCGGACGAAGATATCTGATATAAGCCGCTCCATAATCCAGAAAAGATATTTCTGCCGCGCCACATCTCCTGCGTACGCTGCGGTTGGTTCGTTTACCCTGAAACAGATTTATCTCTCGGCCGATACGCTCGGGCACGTTTACTTTCCCAGCCAAAAGGAGGTTCTATGAATACCGAAACTATCCAAACGGCGCATTCTCCCGTTCCGAATAGCTGCACTGCCTGCGGCCCTGCCGTGCATGCACTAAAAAGGCAAACAAAAAACGGCGGAACATCTGTTCTGCCGTTTTATTTTGCTTGAGCCGTTTAGATAAACCGTACCGGGTTGCATTTCACACCGGGCCCATCGTTGCGGAAAGGACCACGCTCTTCAAATACGTACCCTTTGCTGCCGACGGCTTTGCCTTCACGATCGCATCCATAATGGCTTTGAGGTTCTCGCGAAGCTGGTCCTCGCTGAAACTCTTCTTCCCGATCGGTACGTGGATGATCGCCGTTTTATCTACCCTGTATTCCACTTTACCGGCTTTGATATCATTGATCGCTTTTTCTCGATCTCCATCGTGACCGTACCGGATTTCGGGTTTGGCATGAGGCCCTTCGGCCCAAGGATTTTACCGATACGGCCGATCTGGCCCATCATATCGGGCGTCGCGACGATCACGTCATAATCAAACCAGCTTTCCTTTCTGGATCTTTTCGATCATTTCTTCAGCGCCTACGAAATCCGCACCGGCTTCCTCCGCTTCCTTTGCCTTGTCGCCCTTCGTGATAACGAGCACACGTACTTTTTTACCGGTACCGTGCGGGGAGGACAACAGCGCCTCTTACCTGCTGGTCTGCATGGCGGGGATCAACGCCCAATTTTACGGAAAGCTCGATCGTTTCGTCGAATTTCGCTTTCGCCGTTTCCTGCAAACCTTCACCGCTTCTTCCGGGTCAAACAGGTTCATTTTGTCAAAGGACTTAACACTGTCCTGATACTTTTTCCTCTTTTTCATCGTTTAGCCCTCCACTTCTACGCCCATGCTTTCTCGCCGTGCCGGCAATCATACTGACCGCCGCCTCGAGGCTTGCCGCATTCAGGTCGGGCATTTTAAAGTTGCAATTTCTTCCAGCTGTGCGCGTAATCTTCGCAACCTTTTGCTTGTTCCGGGACACCGGAAGCTTTGTCGATCTTGCACGCCTTTTTTGATCAGCACTGCCGCCGGAGGCGTTTTCGTAACGAAGCTGAACGAACGGTCAGCATACACTGTAATCACAACAGGGATGATGAGGCCCGCCTGCTGCGCCGTCTTTTCATTAAACGCCTTTGTAAAGTCCATGATGTTAACACCATGCTGACCAAGCGCCGGACCTACCGGAGGCGGGCGTTGCTTTTCCTGCGGGTATCTGCAATTTGATATACCCTGCAATTTTCTTTGCCATTTTTTTTCTCCTTCTTTTATATGATGTGGTGTGCGGCGTGAGGATTACGCCTCCCACTTTTAAACGTTTGCTTCGCTCACTTTCCTGAAAGGAACACATTGTTTCCTTTGGCGGTCTCCCCATTCGAAGTTATTTTGCCGCGCGCATTTTGGCGCTTGCAAGACAGAGCTATTTCTGACGACCACCAGCGGATAGGGCTTTTTATTGCTAAATCCGTTTAACCTGCACGAAGTCGAGCCCACAGAGGTGTCTCGGCCAAACATAGATACGAGCACGCGTACCTTCTGGCGCTCCTGTATTCACTTCCTCAACCACCCCGACAAAGCTTTCAAGCGGCCCGGAGGTCACGATCACATTGTTGCCGACCTCCACGTCAAGGCTGATCCGTACATTCTCGATCCCCATCGAACGCACTTCCGCATCCGAAAGCGGAATCGGTTTGAGGACGGCCCGACAAACCCGGTCACCCACGCGTATTACGCACCACGTACCACGATTCGTCCGTCAAAAACATTTTGACCATCACATAGCCGGGAAACATCTTCCTCGACACGTGACGCTTCTTTCCGTTTTTAACCTCAACGGACTCCTCCATCGGCACCTTAACGTCCATAATCGTGTCATGCAGGTTGTGATTTTCTACCGTCTTTAAAAGGTTGTCCATCACCTTATTTTCATAACCCGAATAAGTATATACGACATACCAATAAGGTTTATCCGTTTTTTCCTGCTTTAAGAATTTTGGCTTTTCCTCTTTTTCTTCCGCAGGCTTTTCGATGTTCGTGTTTTCCTCAGGAATCTGAACATCTTCCGGTCCATTTTTATCCATACTCATATGAGAATAACTCCTAAGACAGCAGGAACGTCTGGAACAGTGAGCCAAAGCCCCAATCCATCAGTCCAACGATTACCGCGAAAATAATAATGAACACGATGACTGCAAAGGTCGTCTTGAACAGATCCCACGCGTCGGCCATGTCACCTTTTTCACTTCGCCCCAAACGTCTTTAAAGAAACGGGCAGGGCTCCTTCTTTTCTTGTTCTTCTTCTTGGCGAGCTTCTTTGCTCCTTCAGGTGCTTTTCCCTGTTCCTCGCCGAGTAGTTTGGTCTTAGCCATCGTAACGCCACCTCAAAAATTATTTGGTTTCCTATGTACGGTATGCTTTTGCAAAATTTGCAGTACTTAGACATTTCGATCCTGTCGGGTCGTTCTTCTTATTTTTCATCGTATCATAGTTCCTCTGTTTGCATTCCGTGCAAGCAAGCGTAATCTTCGTGCATTTTTCTTCCCTCCGGTCCATTGTTTTTGAGCAATCTAAAAAAGGCACTCTCTGCCTTTTATCAAAGATGCTTTATATGTTACCATTAAACCCCGTTGTTGTCAATGTTTTGCGCGTTTTTTTCGCATTTTCCCAGTAAAAAAGCGGCCTTTACGGCCGCACTGTTTATTTATCCCGAAGCACGGTCTCAATGATGTATTTCGGCCGCTTTTTCGTCTCCATATATGCTTGCCCACATATTCGCCGATGACGCCAATCGCCATCAGCTGAAGGCCGCCCAAAAGCCAGATGGACATCATCATGCTGGTCCATCCCGCCTGCGTATGCCCCATTGCGTTGACCGCCAGCGAATAGATCAGCATGATAAGGCTGACCAGGAAAATCACCAGGCCTACCGTCGTAATCATGCGGATCGGCTTCACGGAAAACGAAGTGATCCCGTCAAAAGCAAAATGACCATCTTCTTCAGCGGATACTTGGATTCCCCGCAAAGCGTTCGCCGCGCGAATATTCAACGGTAGCTGTCTTATAGCCAATTTGCGGCACGATCCCGCGCAGGAACAGATTCACTTCCCCGAATTTCGCAAGCCCCTCGAGCGCACGTTTTGACATCAGCCGGTAATCCGCATGGTTGTATACCGCATCCACTCCGAAAAACTTCAGCAGCTTATAAAAAGCCTGCGCGGTATTACGCTTAAAACCCGTGTCCGTATCACGGTTGTTCCGCACGCCGTATACGATATCGTAGCCTTCCCGGTACTTGCCGATAAACGCATCCAGCACTTCGATATCATCCTGCAGATCCGCATCCATCGAGACCGTTACGTCGCACATGTCCTTTGCCGTCATCAACCCCGCAAGGAGCGCGTTCTGGTGGCCCCGGTTTCGTGACAGTTTTTACCCCCAGAACGCGCGGTTCCTGCCCGTGCAGTTCCTCGATGATCCGCCACGTTTTATCTTTCGAACCGTCGTCCACATATAGAATACGGCTGTCCGGCGAAATAAGCCCATCCGCTGTCATCCGGTTTAATTTATCAATCAACCGCTTGGTCGTTTCGTGCAGCACCTCTTCTTCGTTATAACACGGCACTACGATATAAGGAATCCATTCTTTATTACCCGCTCCACCTTTAGTCCTTTTCGGCTCTTTTTCATGGTACTTATATTTATAACCCAGTCAATCGGGGGGAAGGATTCTCCTGCCAGAGTTCATACTTTTTCAGGATTCGCTAAAAAAAGAGGGCGCTTCCGCCCTCTTTTTCAGCGATCTGCTTTTTATTTGCCTGCCCGGCGGCGTTTCCCAGGGAGGCCGCGCCTCCTGCAACCGCCGCGCCCATGGCCGTGGCAAGCCACAGGTAAAGAAGGCCGTCGCTTTCATCGCTGTTTTTGCTGCGGCTGTTTTTACACTGCCGGGTTCCGGGTTCCGCTTATGGTCCGCATCGTTCGTTCCGGCTCCGGTGTCCTCCGGAGTGCCTTGCTCCATTGCCCTCATTTTCCGGTCGGATACCGCATACGGCGAAGCATGTGATATGTGTATAGATGATATAGCCGTTCTCGTCCACCACCAATTCCTGCTCTTCACTAAGGCCGCCCGAGGGACCGATCCAATAGAGGTATACCGTACTTCCGGCCGGAAATTCCCGCCCCACATAATCTACTCTGGTCACCGGGCATGGGAACGCGCCGGTATGCGCCAGGTGGATAAACATTATATTTGCGTCCTCCGGCACCGCCGCCTTTTGCCAGCCGCGCTATTTCATCGCTCACCTCGTTGGTAAAGCCAAAAGTTCATCAGTAATTTCTTCGGATCGACTTTGGCCAGGTCCAAGCGCTGCGGATGCAAGTACAGTCCCATTCCCGTCTGTCACCGCCAGTACCAGCATCTTCGCTCCGCCGTCCGCTGCCGACCGTGCTGCCTCTTCGAGGACACCCCGCGCTGATCCCTGCGTCCGCAGAGTTCTCACATCTACCTTTACCACTACCGCTTCTTCGGTTTTGCATTTGAAACGGCTTCCTTGATCGTGTCGGGATCGAGCACGTTGTTTTTCACTTCCGGTTCCACAACAACCGCTTCCTTGTCATTTGTGCCGGGGACGGCAGGTTTCATGGACGGCGCTACTACCGTAACCGTGCAGGACGCTGTTTTCCCGTTTGCCGATCTGGCGGTAACTGTTGCCGTTCCGGGCGCAACTGGCAGCAATCCGCCCGTTTGGTCGACCGTCAGGATATTTGTGTCGGAAGAACTCCACACAAGACTCTTTTCCGTCGCGTCTTCCGGCTGCGGGAACGCAACCAAAGTCCTCTTGTCCCCATATCAAGCGAAATTGCCGAATTCTCATCCGATGCTCGACAGGGGAACGCTCACCGTAACCCTGCAAGCCGCCGTCTTTCCGTTTGCAGCCGTTGCCGTAACGGTCGCGCTGCCGCCGCCCGCTGCCGTTATCTTGCCGCCGTTTACAGCTGCAACCGCTCCGTTCGATGTGCTCCATGTAACCGTCTTGTCCGTCGCGTCTTCCGGCGTTACCGTTGCAGCGAAAGAGCTGCACCTGTGCTTTCTCGAGCATGAATTCCGTCTTGTCGAGGCTGATTCCGGAGACAGGTACTGTAACCGTCACGCTGCATGCCGCCGTTTTACCATCGGCTGCCCGACGCGCTTGACCGTCGTGCCTCCGCCAACCGCAGTCAGCTTCCCGTTCTCGACCTTCACCACGGCTGCATCCGACGTGCTCCATGTAACTGTCTTGTCCGTCGCGTTTTCCGGCGTTACCGTTGCAGTGAGCTGCGCCTGTGCCCTTTCCGAGCATGAGTTCCGTCTTGTCGAGGCTGATTCCGAAACAGCTACCTCCGCAATGATTTGATAGCGGTACGCATCACTGACGCTTGCGCCATAATAGCCGTTCGTATTTCCCTCGTAAATTGCCCGCACCCAATAGCGGTGCCTGCGCCCGCCGGCGCGCGTTTTCAAGACGCGCGCCGGTACGCCGCTGTTGTCCGCATAATAAGCAAGGCTTGTCCCTGCGGCTGTTATAGGAACGCCGGCCGCCGTTCTGACGGCAAGCTCTTTCATCACGATCGCCGGAGGAGCGTCCGTGCCGATAAAAGCTGTCGTGTTCAAGACCGGCCGCACTTACTTCCGTAGCAATCCCCGTCATCAGTTTATTCCGATCCGCACGATCGACACGCCGGAAGCAAGCGCTTTGTCCGGAACGAATACGTCCGGATTAAGCCATGCCGGGTCCGCCGCCGTAACGATCGCCCGATCCTTCGAAGTGCTTGCCGGCGTAACGCCGATCCGTGCCCCAATGAGATCGTCTGTAATATTGACTGCCAGGCTGGAAACGATCAGGTTGCTTGCCGTGCCGCTCCTGTTTGTGTTTCCGGTAATCTGGGTATTCCCCGAAATGTTTACCACTGTGCCGGTGCCCGACATACGCACTCCGCCGTAGTTTGTTCCGACATTGTCTTTGATAACTGCATTATCCAGGTTTAAGGTACAGTTCGTACCGCTTACATAGATGCCTGCGCATCCGGCCTTCTCATTGCCGGAAATTTCCCCGCCGTTCATCGTAAAAGTGCTGCCCGTACCGCTCACATAAACGCCGCTGCAGTTTCCATTCCCGGTAAACTGGTTTCCTGTGATTAATCCGTCTTCCATGGTAAAGGTGCCGCCGCTTACGTAAACGCCGCCGCCATTTCCGCAGTAATTGCCGGAAATGGTACCGTGGTTCATTTGAAAGGTACCGCCCTTTTACATAGACGCCATTTCCGCCCGCCGTCTTGTTCGAGAATCCGTTGCCTGAAATAATACCGCCGTTCATGACAAAGGTTCCTTCTTTTCTACCGTCACTCCGCCGAACGGAAAATCCACAACGGAGGAACCCGCATTCATTACAAGCGTGCCGGGGCCGTCGCCCGGATAGCTGTCGTCCCCCGCGCGCACGCCGCCTATGGTCGAGCTATAATTGACGCGGGTCAATGTCGCCCCGCTGTTCAGCGTCAGGGTCGCGTTGCGTATGCTGATGCCCCGTCCGGCGCCGCTTTCGCCGTCCACCGTGACATTTTCAAGGGTTAAGCTGGCCAGAATATGCATATAGCCTGTCATACGGATTGTGTAAGGGCCGCCCTCGCTGCGGATCGTAGCGCCCTTTGCACTTTACCATAAAGTCCGTACCCAATCCCGTCCGGATCATAGCCTGTCTGTTCGGTCGTACCAAATGTACAGTCAGTTCCGAGGAGAAAGCGTATCGCCATCCTCCGCCTTGCTCACGGCAGTTTGAAGGGCCGCATATTCCTCTCCGGTGCGCTCATTTTTTACTGCAAACTCTACCAGTTTCGTGCGCGCTTCATCCGAATAGTATGGCTTTGCATCAAAATATCCGGCTTAATTGAGGCATGCTCCAAAATCGGGAGCCGCTGAATTCCAGTAATTTTAACCGCGTCGATCTTATTTACGGCAGAGGTTACTTTGATAATTTCCGCGCCGTCTTCGCCCGCCGCAAGCGTCCGTACCATACTGTTTTCGTTGATGCTGACCTGTGCGTTCATATTTCCGAGGCGCATCGCTCTGCCGCCGCCGGCAACATCCGCATCCCAGTTTTCAAATAATTATTCCGGATGCTTACGCTCCCCGCCGCATTGCTTGGCAGTTGGATGCAGTTGAGGCTCACGCCGTCAATGGTATTTCCTTCAATTACCGTCGTACCGGCAATATCGAAAGGGTAATTCCCGATGCATTTGCCTGTTACATTTGTGATCGTATTATTTTGAATCACCAAATCACTGACGGGTTTTGCCGGATCCAGATTGAAATGGATCGCGGAATAGGCGCCGCAATTTGGGATCGTATAGGCGATCCCGTCAAACGTATTGTTTTCAATGGTTATATTGCTAAGGTTCGGCTGGCTTCCCCACGAATTCGCATAGATGCCGTTGGTATTAAATACGAGCCTTCTGATGGTCGTCCGCGAACCATCCGTAAACGGTCCGTCAGAAACGCCCCCCGTCAGCACCGCTTCCCCTCTTCCGGACCCGTAAGGGTAACGGCCCGGGTAAGCGCAACATTTTCCGTGTAAGTTCCCGCCTGCCAGCGCAATGGTATCTCCGTCTGCGCTGCGTCGACCGCTTCCTGTATCGTAAAATACGGGGTCTGCGTCCCGCCGCTGATAAGCATGACCTTGGCTGTCTCTTTGGCATACACGGTTCCTGCGGGGATCAGCCCGGTGTACATCCCCGCCGTTTCTCCCAGCCTTCCGGTATGCATAATCGTCTTTGCTGGTAAGCGTTCCGTCCGTGCCTGCCGTAAAATAG
>VOFE01000378.1_pt1 | contig 42000 bp, 91 predicted proteins | sample 5384071 | NCBI WGS metagenome assembly VOFE01 (sample SAMN12384724, study PRJNA508395) | human gut metagenome | isolation source: healthy gut D | host: Homo sapiens
TTGAAGCTTCAGGATGGACCGTTCACCAGTTCCTTTCTCTGGCGTCCAGTGGTGGAAAGTGAATCTCTGTTTGATGAGGACAGGCCAAAGATCGCAGGTGTGTTTATAAACAGGCTGGAGGCAGGCATGCCGCTCCAGAGTGACATAACGGTTTTATATGCACTGCAGGAAAAGAAAGTGGATGTCACCTATGCAGATCTGGAAGTGGACTCACCATATAATGGCATAAAGTACACTGGGCTTCCGATCGGACCGGTATCTGCCGTGTCATCCCGCGGAATGGACGACACCCTCAATTATGAAGGATCAGATTATCTGTATTTCTTTGCAAAAGAGGACGGTACAGTTATATATTCCAAAACTTATGAAGAACACGAACAGGCCGTGTCAGAAAACCTGTGGTACTGAAGATGAACATAACCATAACCAACGAGTTTGTATCGGAATATCTCAGAGACTTTTACAGGCCTGTGAGCGACAGCCTGTACGCGCTCCGGCTTCAAGCGGAGCAGGATGGGGTGCCTGTCATCCTTCGTGAAACAGAAGAGTTCCTCTGTTTTATGATGAAGGTGCTGCACCCGGGGAGACTGTGCTGGAGATAGGAACGGCGGTAGGATATTCATCCATGGTATTTGCTTCAATGGGAGCCTCTGTGGTAACCGTTGAAAAAGATGAAAAGATGGCAGAAAAGGCAGCCGGAAACTTTGAACTCATGGGCTTTTCACACGAGATCCGCCTTCTGAAAGGCGACGGAGAAGAAGTTCTGAAAAGCCTTAAAAGAAAAGAAAAATGGGCTGTCCTTTTGATATGGTGTTCATAGATGCAGCCAAGAGCCACTACAAAAGGTTTATGGATGCGGCCCTGCCGCTGTGCAGACCCGGAGCCGTTATCATTTCTGACAATGTGTTGCTTAAAGGAACGACTGCTTCGGATTCACTGGATCCAAACAGACGGTTCAAGACAAATATAAAAGGATGAGGGAATATCTCACATATATATCGGACCATCCCAGGCTGGATACGGCTATCATCGCATGCGGGGACGGTCTGGCCCTCAGCAGGTATGACTTATGAAAAGACCGGAACTTTTGGCCCGGCAGAGATCTGGGAAAATTAAAGACAGCGGTAATGTATGGCGCGGATGCCGTATATTTTGCAGGTGAAGATTTTTCCCTCAGGGCAGGAGCCGATAATTTTTCCATAGAGGAAATGAGGGAGGGTATAGCCTTTGCCCACGAAAGAGGCGTAAAGTGCCATATGACCCTGAACATATATGCCCATAACGAAGACATAGGACCTCTCTGCGCATATCTTGAACGGATAAAAGATCTTGATATAGACGCATTCATAGTCGCCGATCCCGGCGTGATGGAACTGCTGCATCAGGTCATCCCCGATGCGCAGATACATCTGAGCACTCAGGCAAACATGACCAATTACATGACGGCCAGGTTCTCTGGTATGATAGTATCAGACGGCTGGTGCTGGCAAGAGCTACTCTTGAAGAAATAAGACAGATAAAGGGACAATATACCAAAGGATATGGAACTTGAGACATTTGTCCACGGCGCCATGTGCATTTCTTATTCGGACGGTGCCTTCTCAGTAATTTCATGATAAACAGGGATGCCAACAGAGGTATGTGCGCGCGCACCCTTGCCGGTGGAAATATTCCCTTGTGGAGGAACAGAGGCCTGGACAGTATTATCCGGTGGAGGAAGACGACAGGGGAACATATATAATGAACTCAAAGGATCTTTGCCTGATAGAGCACCTGCCTGAACTCATAGGCGCCGGCATCGAATCATTTAAGAATCGAAGGCAGGATGAAAAGCGTGTTATTATGTGGCGACAGCAGTGGGCGCATATCGCAGGGCTCTGGACGCTTATGCCGCAGATCCTGAGGGATATGTCTTTGATCCCGGAATGGATGGCCGAGCTGGCAAGGTGAGCCACAGGAGTTTACGACAGGTTTCTATTTTCATAAACCGACGGAAATGACCAGAACTACCGTACAAGTGATTATACAAGGGACTATTCTTTTGTGGGGATGGTAAAGGGTTATGATCCGGAAACAGGCTATGCCACTGTGGAACAGAGAAATAAAATGTCTGTAGGGGATGTTGTGGAGATCTTCGGGCCGGGAGAAGGATATTTCCGCCAGGAGATAACTGAGATCCTTGACGAGGACGGAAACAGCACCTTCTGCCCCTCATCCGCAGCAGCTGTTAAAGATCAGGACTGGCCGTCCAGTCAAAGAATACTATATTTTTCAGAAAGAGAAAGGAAGTTTGATATGTTGACTGACCCCGACAGTTTGACTGTCGAATACTCTTAATGTTATTGATGATAGGCATATATGGCTTTTACCGCCATGAACGCCGCATGGAACTATTCCGGAAATATTACCGAAAAGATCAGATCTGCCAATAGTCTTATAGCTTTTGGCGGCGGCTTCCTTTGCCGCCTGGCTTTCTTTCATCTCATGGGAACTGACCCTTGCCTTTATACTGTGCCTTATTGTCCTGGGGCAATATGTGCCGTACAAGATCGGGATACAGCATGACGATGCCATAGCAGAAAAGACAGAGAAGTTCATCACATTTATTTCTAAGCTCCTGAGCCCTGTTACGGCTGTGCTCATAGTAATTTCAATGTATTCTTAAAGATATTCAGACAAAGACCGATGTGGACGAGGAAGTCTATACCGAAGAAGATGTCATGTCCATGCTGAAAGCCGGCAAGGAGTCAGGCGTGTTCAATGAAGAAGGCACAAAGATGATAAGCTCCATCTTTGCTTTCGACGATAAGCTGGCTTACGAAGTGATGACGCCCAGGACAGATGTGTTTATGATAGATGTGGAAGATCCGCCTGAGGTCTACATGAAGGACCTGATGAAGCTGAGATATTCCAGGGTTCCAGTGTGCAAAGGCGACACCGACAATATCATAGGCATACTTCACATCAAGGATTATCTCATCAAAATGATGGAATCCAAAAGACGAGAGCCCCTGCCATAGAACCGATCCTGAGAAAGGCCTACTTTGTACCGGACACAAAGAAGATAGATTCTCTTTTCCTGGAAATGCAGAGCAGCAGGCAGCAGATCGCTGTGCTCATAGACGAATACGGAGGTTTCAGCGGTATCGTGACCATGGAAGACATGATCGAGCAGATCATGGGAGACATTGACGATGAATACGATGAGGAAGAAGAAATCATAGACAAGATTGACGATAACACATATCTGGTGGACGGTGATGTGGACCTGGATGATCTCAACGACGAGCTGGGAACATCCATCGAATCGGAGACAGCGAGACCATAGGCGGATTTCTGGTGGATCTGCTGGGAGAGATCCCCGAAGAAAGCGATGTGGGAAAGGAAATCGAATACGATAACTTCAAGTTCAAGATCATGGCCGTCAGCGAAAGACGGATAGAACGGGTCAAGATGTACATCTTTGATAAAAATAGATTTCTTGCTTTTTAGTATTTATTTTGATACAATAAATTTGTTGTACTGTGTCTTTTTAAGACTTGATGGATGTATTTTATTTTTTTTTTTTGAGAGGTACTAACATGAGTGAAAAAGGTTGTAACTGCAACGGTGCCGAGAAAAGGAGAGAGCAGTTCAAGGAACTGCAGCCGGTTCTTGACCAGTATGCAAAAAGTGCCGGGGAGTCTGATCACGATCCTGCAGAAGGCTCAGGATATTTATGGCTACCTTTCTTTAGATGCTATCAACTACATCTCGGAAGAAACCGGCATTAAACCTGCTAAGATCTATGGTGTTGCCACTTTCTATGCCCAGTTCAGACTACAGCCTATAGGCAAGTATCTCGTAATGCTCTGCCAGGGTACGGCCTGTCATGTAAACGGAGCTGAAATGATAGAGGAAGCTGTCTGCGAGCATCTCAACATCAAAGACGGCGAGACTACCGGAAGATGGTCTCTTTACCCTTAATAATGTAGCATGCCTTGGATGCTGCTCGCTGGCTCCTGTTATGATGATCAAGAGCGTTGAGGGCGATGAGACTTACGGCAGCCTGACCAAAGAAAAGGTAACCAGGATCCTTGACGAGATCAGAGAAAGAGCATAGGAGGTAGAGCATGAGAGTAGTAGTTGGACAAGGAAGCTGCGGTATCGCCTCCGGCGCAAAAAAAACCGCTGCCGAATTTGAAAAACAGATCGCAGAAAAAAATCTCGACATCAGGGTCGAAGCTACCGGATGCGTAGGAACATGCTATCTGGAACCTATCGTAGATGTATATGACGACGACGGCAAGATGACCAGATATGTCAAGGTGCAGCCGGATAAAGTGGAAAAGATAGTTGAAAGCCATCTGGTAAACCACAAACCTGTTGAAGATGCGTCCATTTCCAAAGAAGACAAGCAGTTTGTAGCAAAACAGAAGAGAGTTGTTTTCAGGAACTGCGGCATCATCAATCCTGAAAACATCGACGACTATATAGCCGTTGACGGCTATAAGGCCATAGAAAAAGTCCTTACTTCCATGAAGCCGGATGAAGTCATAGAAGAGATCAAGATCTCCGGCCTGAGAGGAAGGGGAGGCGCCGGATTCCCGACATGGTTCAAATGGAATGCCGCAAAGCAAGTCCGGGAAAAGAAAAAGTATCTGGTATGCAACGCCGATGAAGGAGATCCGGGCGCATTTCATGGACCGATCGGTCCTGGAAGGAGACCCTCATTCCTTCATTGAAGGTATGATCATCGGAGGATACGCTATGGGAGCGACTCAGGGCGTGATCTACTGCCGTGCGGAGTATCCTCTTGCGATCAAGAGACTGGAGATAGCCATGGCTCAGGCCAGGGAAAGAGGATTCCTGGGCAAGAACATCTTCGGGAAGCGGTTTTGATTTGACATCTATATCAAAGCTGGTGCGGAGCTTTCGTATGCGGCGAAGAGACCGCTCTTATCGCATCCCTGGAAGGCGAAAGAGGCATGCCGAGACTTAAACCTCCTTTCCCTGCTGCAAAGGGTTACTGGCAGAAACCTACCGGATATCAACAACGTAGAAAAACACTTGCGAATGTTCCTTGGATCATATATAACGGTGGGGCTGCTTTCGGCGCTATGGGAACTGAAAGAGCAAAGGGTACAAAAGGTATTTGCACTGGCCGGCAAGATCAAGAAGGGCGGCCTGGTGGAAGTTCCGATGGGTCTGACGCTGCGCGATGTTATTTCGGTATCGGCGGCGGCATCAAAAATGACAGAGAATTCAAGGCTGTTCAGATGGGCGGACCGTCAGGCGGATGTATCCCGGCTGACTGATCGATACTCCTGTTACATACGAAGATATCAACAAGACCGGTGCGATCGTCGGATCCGGCGGTATGATCGTTATGGACGAAGATACCTGTATGGTAGACATGGCAAGATTCTTCCTCGAACTTCACCAAAGATGAGTCCTGCGGAAAAATGCAACTACTGCCGTATCGGAACCAAAGGATGCTGGAGATTCTGAGAGAATCACCAACGGTGAAGGCAGCGACGGCGATATCGAGAAGCTGGAAGAACTGGCCGGCAAGATCAAGGACGGCTCCACTGTGCGGTCTCGGACAGACTGCCCCAAACCCTGTTCTGACCACATTGAGATATTTCAGAAACGAATACGAAGATCATATCTACAACCATAAATGTACTGCCGGTTCCTGCAAAGCCCTTATTCAGCTACACCATTACAGACGCTTGCAAAGGGATGTACGCCTGTGCAAAGAAAATGTCCAGTTGGCGCGATCACCGGCGAAGTCAAAAAAAAAACATGTCATCGACCAGACCAAGTGCATCAAATGCGGCAAGTGCCGCAGAGAACATGCAAGTTCGGCGCAATAGAGAAAGAAATAGGGAGGAGGATAACAATGAACAAGTTCAGACTTAATATAAACGGCAAAGAAGTTACAGGAGTTGCCGGCCAGACCATTCTGAAGTTGCAAGAGAAAACGACATTTTTATTCCTACTCTTTGCTATGATGAAAGAACTAAAATTTACGGTTCCTGCGGCCTTTGCATGTGCGAAGTGGAAGGCAATCCTAAAACTCTGCAAGGCCTGCGCAACAGACGATCGCTCCGACGGCATGGTAGTGATGAACAAATACGGAAAGAGTTGTCGAATCGAGAAAGACCAACCTCGAACTGCTCCTTACCAACCATACGGAGACTGCTGCCGTCCGCCTTGCGTACTGGCATGTCCTGCCAGACCGACTGTCAGGGATATGTGGGCCTGATCGCCAACGGAGAATATGAAGCAGCCCTCGAATTGATAAAGGACAAGATCCCGCTTCCGGCTTCTCTGGGAAGAGTATGCCCTCATCCTTGCGAAGAAAAGTGCAGAAGAGGTCTCATCGATGAGCCTGTATCCATCCAGCAGCTCAAGAGATTTGCCGCTGATATGGATCTGGATGGCGACGAAGTATTCATCCCTGAATGCGAAGAAGACACAGGAAAGAGCGTTGCCATCATAGGCGGCGGCCCTATGGGACTTTCAGCTGCTTACTTCCTCAGACAGATGGGACACGCAGTTACCATATTCGAGTCCATGCCTAAAGCAGGCGGCATGCTCAGATACGGTATCCCTGAATACAGACTTCCGAAAGAAGTCCTGGACGAAGAGATCTACACCATCGAAAGAATGGGCGTAGACATCATCACCAACACCAAGGTCGGTGTTGATATTCCGTTCGACACCATCAGAGCCGACTACGACGCAGTCCTCCTGGCCATAGGCGCGTGGGTATCCACCGGCGTTCGCTGCAAGGGCGAGGACGCGGAAGGTGTGATCGGCGGTATTGATTTCCTGAGAAGAGTAGTAAGAAACGAAAAAATCGGCATCGGCAAAAAGTTGCCATCGTCGGCGGCGGAAACACTGCCATGGACGCATGCAGGACTGCCGTAAGACTGGGTGCCGAAGAAGTTTACAATATCTACAGAAGAACCAAGGACGAAATGCCGGCAGATATGGTAGAGATCGAAGAAGCCGAAGAAGAAGGCGTTATCTTCAAAAACCTGACCAACCCTCTGGAAGTAGTCAAGGACGAGAACGGCCATGTAAAAGAAGTGATCCTTCAGGTAATGGAACTGGGTGAACCTGACGCTTCCGGCAGGAGAAGACCTGTACCTGTTGAAGGCAAGACTGAGACCATCGCTATAGACACCATGATCCTTGCCATCGGCCAGGCTGTTGACGCAAGTATCTTCGACTGCGACAAGACCAGAAAGAACGCCATCGCTTACGATACAGAAACGTTCATGACCAGCATCCCAGGCGTATTTCGCCGGCGGCGACTGCGGAAACGACAAGATCTCCATAGCCATAGAAGCCATAGCCGACGCCAGAAAAGCCGCTGACAGCATTGACGCATATCTGTACGGGGAAGTCCTCAAGTATGAAAAACCTTTCGTAGTTGAAAGAGACGATATAACAGAAAAGACATTTGAAGACAGAGAAAGAATGTGCAGACCTGAGATCCCTCAGCTTTCCGCTGAAGAGAGAAAAAGACAACTTCAGCGAAGTCATCCCTTGCGGGTTCACCGAGGAACAGGCTGTTGCCGAGGCTTCGAGATGTCTGGAGTGCGGCTGCCACGATTACTACGAATGCAAGCTGGTGGATTATGCCAACATGTACGATGTACGCCCTGAAAGATTCGCCGGTGAAAAGAGCACCATAGAGTACGAGGATGATCATCCGTTCATCGTAAGAGACCCGAACAAGTGCATCCTCTGCGGCCTCTGCGTGAGAGTCTGCGACGAAGTTATGGGCGTAGGCGCTCTGGGACTGGTAAAGAGAGGATTTGACACAGTCGTTATGCCTAACATGGAAAACCTCTGGCAGAATCCGGATGTATTTCCTGCGGTCAGTGTGTCAGCGTATGTCCTACAGGAGCTCTCCAGGAAAGAACTACCATGGCCAAGGAAACTCCGGTAGCCACCGAAGAAACCCTGACAACCTGCTCTTTCTGTTCAGTAGGCTGCAGCCTCAAGCTGGAAAGCGTAGGAGACACCCTCGTAAAAGCCAACCCGGACAAGGACGGAGTTGTGAATCAGGGACTTGCCTGCGGCATGGGCAAATGGGGATTTGACTGCGCAGTCCTGAAGACAAGCTGGAAGAACCTTATGTAAAAGAGGACGGCAGGTTCAGAGAGTCAGACTATCACGAAGCCTTTGTGCTGATCGCGAAGAAATGCCAGTCCATAGCTTCCAAATACGGCAGAGACTCCCGTGGCAGTGGCTATTTCCGACAGATACACCAACGAAGAAGCTTATGCCATGATGAAGATGGCAGAGGTAATGGGAGCCAAGACCCTCTGCATAAACAACAGAGAAAGCGGTCTTGAAAAGGTTACCGGCCTGAAAGCTTCTCCGAACACCATAGACGAACTGCTTTCAACTAATGTGATCTTGAAGATCGGCTTCGATGAAAACAATTCAAGAGTGATAGCAGTCAAGATGAAACAGGCCGAAGAAGCCGGCGCCAAGGTGATCAACCTGTGCAGCGGCGAAAACGATCTGGGATTCCTCAAAGAGATCGCCAAGGCCATCATCGACAGCGGAAAAGCTAAGAAAGTGGCCGGATACGACGAGTTTGCCGCTTCCTGGCAGATGTCAAGGTATCAGAAAGAGCCAAAGAGATAGCCGACACTTATCTGTCGGCCAAGAAAGCCATGATCGTTTACCAGCAGAACTTCCTGACTGTAGACGGAGCTGCTCTGGTAGCCGACATCGCTATGCTGTCCGGTCATATCGGAACACCGAGAGACGGTATCCTGGCCATCAGACCTAAGAACAATTCCCAGGGTCTCATCGACATGGGTATCATCGCCGGCAGAGAAGCTCTTGAGGGAGTAAAGGCTCTGGTAGTATTCGGCGAAAACGCTGACATCGACACAGACGCCCTTGAATTCCTGGCTGTATGCGACACTCATATGACTGAACTGGCTTCCAAGTTGCTGATGTGGTCATTCCTGGAACCGGATTTGCTTCCACCAACGGAACCTTCACCAATACTGAAAGAAGACTCCAGCTGGTAGAGGCTGCCATAGACGAGGGAATACTGTTCAGCAACTGGGAAGTTGCTGCCGAGATCGCCCATGTATTTGAAGTGGACTTCGACTGGGAAGACACCGACGACATCTCAGACGAAATGTCAGACACGGTACCTGCTTACAAATACGCCATGCTGGACGAAGTCCTGGGCGGAGCCCTTGCTCCTACAGAGGACGCCTGCCTGGTAGCCGTTGCAGACGGACCGGTGGTAGACGAACTGCCTACTACCGACAGCCTGATGCAGGTCATCAAGGAAAGGCTGCCAAAGCCTGTGGACCCTACAGCATAAGGCAATACGACCGTTTACGGGCCGCCCGAGTGGGGCGGCCCTTTTGCGTATGATCGTATGCCACTGTCCAAAGTTCTCCCCGCAGGGTCTGTTATCGTAAGATAGCGAGAACTTCTCTTTTCGCAGAATAAGTAAAAATGTATTGATTTTAATACAATCATATGTTATTTTAAGAATAGAAAGAATGTGTTTTTTTTCACAGAAAGGAGGTCACCATGGAACTGAAAAAGAGATTGTCTCTGTTCATATTGCTAATCCTCATACTTGCAGTCTTTTCTGCGGCAGCCTATGCCGGAAAAGGAGCGGATAGACCTGCTGCACCGGCAGAAAGCCATGCTGCCGGCCTGATGTCATTCGACGCTATGGTGGACAGGATCGCAGAGGAAAATCACATCACAGCACAAAAAGCAGAGCTGCTCCTGCCCGAGAGCATACGGGCGGACCGGGATGAGCCCGGCATAAGATACATGAGCGGAAAAATACCTCTGGACATATCCCATGAGTACATGCTGCAGATAGAGTTCATGTGTCAGGTCTCAGGCGACGGAGATGACTACAGGGTGATCTCCTGTTCAATCCGCAGCTTTCGGCCGAAAGTCCTCATACGGGGCTTTCCAAGCAGTTCGTCGGAACGGTCAAGATGTGGCTGAGGGCCGGCAATACCATAGAATATGCGGTCAACGGCGATTTTTTTCGACTGGGGAAAGACGGCGTCTCCGGCGCAGGGGAGGAAGCCGAGCTCAACGGAGGACATTACCAATATTATTACCATCACGGTTCCTGCGCCGTTTGAGCTGAATAAATCTAATAAGAGAGCAGCGGTAAAATTTACGCAATTAAAGTGATGATTCGAGATCAGAGAAGACAATGAAAACAAAAAATTTTTTTTTGCTTTCCATGTTTATTATTCTTTATTAGCAACAGCAGGATGCAGTTCTTCACAAAATTATATTACTTATGATAACGGGGCAGATATCACGGACATTAAGGCCATGGAGCTGACAGAACAAATAGAGACTCTCGCTTTTCCCAGTGAAATGCGCGCCGGAATGAGCGTCTGCCATAACATTGATGATCTGAGAACTGAAAATATTGTAGAGATAGTAAGATTTAACAACGGCAGGTATTATTCCGTCACACCTGTTGAAAACGGGCAATATCTGTTTTTTACTGTATGCGGATAATGATGATCATTGTGTTATTGACGGATATCTGGCCGCAGGTTTTTCGGACAAGGAGGATTTTAAAGATCTGCAAGCCGGAGAGGACAGAGACGAAATCCTCCTCGAACGATGCAAATGCATATGTGGCTGTATAATACCAGTTATCACAGGTTTTCAGATAAAACTGTGCTGGTGATCGAATATGAAGAGGAGACTGCAGATAAATATATATTGTATCTGATTTCTTACAGCTATAACTCTGCCGACTGCAAGGATGATCCATACAGAGAATCAGTAATCGACTACCTGTTACCAAATGATCTGAAACTGCTTTTATAGGCATGTATAGACAGTATCATGCCAAAACGGCAGATTTTGTGAATTTCAATCATAGAAACTGCAAAACTTTTGAAAAAAACACACAAAAAATCTAAAAAAAGGTGTTGACATGACCAGAGAACAGCAGTAATATATGTGTATACAAAATATTTAAAGGAGAAACAGACTTTATGTTTACAGTCATTATACTCGGTCTAGTGCTGGTCATTAGCAATCGCATAATTTCAGAGAATTGTTAATCTGCTGGATCGAGTAATGTGAACTATAGCTTTGTTATGTATGACCTTGCTTCTATTTCCGGTAGAAGCGGGTCTTTTAATTTTATGAAAGCGGCAGCTTTCAATATCAAGAAAGGAAATACGAAAATGGCAAACACATTAAAAGCGGTAAGGCCGGAATGAAGAACCACACCAAGTACAGCGTGGGATATTTCATGCCGCCGGAAGAATCCTACAACTGGGTCAGAAAAGACCACATCGAAAAAGCCCCTATCTGGTGCAGCGTAGACCTGAGAGATGGAAATCAGGCCCTGATAGTACCGATGAGCCTAGATGAAAAGTTGAATTCTTCAAACTATTGTGCGACATTGGCTTCAAGGAGATAGAGGTCGGTTTTCCGGCAGCCTGAGACGGAGTACGATTTCCTCAGAACACTGATTGAACAGGATCTCATACCTGATGATGTGACCATACAGGTGCTCACTCAGTCCAGAAAACATATAATCGAAAAGACCTTCGACGCCATCAAAGGAGCTAAAAAGGCGATAGTACACCTTTATAACTCCACATCAGTTGCCCAGAGACAGCAGGTGTTCAGAAAGAGCAGAGAGGAGATAAAGGAGATCGCTACATCAGGCGCTGAGATGATCAACCAATATGCCGAGAATTATCCTGATACTCAGTTCACATTTGAATATTCGCCGGAAAGCTTCACAGGCACAGAAATAGATTACGCTCTGAAGTGTGCAATGCTGTCATCGACATCTGAAACCGCGTCCTGACAGAAAGGTCATAATCAATCTGCCGGCCGTATCCATGTCCATGCCTCATGTTTACGCCTCTCAGATAGAATACATGAGCAATCACCTCAAGTACAGAAAAATGTCATCGTCCCTGCATCCGCATAACGACAGAGGCACGGCCGTGGCTGACTGTGAGCTGGGGATACTTGCAGGCGGTGACAGGATCGAAGGCACTCTGTTCGAAACGGAGAGAGGACAGGCAACGCTGACATCATCACAGTAGCCATGAACCTCTATTCCCACGGAGTCGATCCTGAACTGACTTTTCAGACATGCCGTACATAGTAAAGATGTATGAAAAATTCACGGACATGAAAGTACCGCCAAGACAGCCCTACGGCGGAGAGCTGGTATTCGCCGCTTTCTCAGGTTCCCATCAGGACGCCATCGCCAAGGGCATGCACTACAGGGAAAGAAAACGAGCCGGATAAATGGAATGTTCCTTACATACCTATCGATCCCCACGACATCAACAGGGAATATGAGGCAGATGTCATCAGGATAAACAGCCAGTCCGGCAAAGGCGGCGTAGCCTATATCCTGAGACAAACTTTGGATATCACATCCCGGCAGCCATGAGAGAAGAGATCGGATATCTGATGAAGCATGTATCCGATGTTAACCACAAGGAACTGGAACCTGCCAAGATCCTGGAGATCTTTACAAAGGAATTTGTCAACAGAAAAGATATTTATCAGCTCAAGGATGCCACTTTCCAGAGGCTTCCTCAGTCGGAAAGTCTGGGGACAACGGCATAGAGGCCGACATAATCGCCGAAGTTGACGGCAGGACATATGAACTCAAGGGCAAGGGCAACGGCCGTCTGGACGCCATAATGAACGCCCTCAGAGGCGGTCCGTATAAGATAGACTGCGACTTTGTTACTTATGAGGAACACGCTCTCGAATCCGAATCAAATTCCAGGGCGGCAGCTTATGTGGCCCTCAAGGACAAGAAGGGCAATATGCACTGGGGTGCAGGCGTCCACAACGACATCATCTATGCTTCCATCAACGCCTTGATGACAGCTATCAACCGGGCGTTGGCTAATAAAGAAAAATAAAAAAGAGGTAAGATATATGAGCATGACAATGACCCAGAAAATACTGGCAGACCATGCAGGGCTGCCGGAAGTCAAACAGGACAGCTTATCGAAGCCAGGCTGGACATGGTGCTGAAACGATATCACATCCCCTGTAGCCATCAACGAATTTGAAAAAGCCGGATTCGACAGCGTTTTCGATAAATCAAAGATATCGCTGGTAATGGACCATTTCGTTCCCAACAAAGACATCAAGGCCGCTCAGCAGTGCAGACAGGCCAGGACCTTTGCCAGAAAATTTGATATAGACAACTTCTACGATGTGGGCGACATGGGCGTTGAACACGCCCTGCTGCCTGAAAAGGCCTTGTGGCCGCCGGAGAGTGCATCATCGGAGCAGATTCACACACTTGCACCTATGGCGCACTGGGCGCATTTTCCACAGGCGTGGGAAGCACGGACATGGCAGCCGGTATGGCTACCGGTCAGGCCTGGTTCAAGGTGCCGGCAGCCATCAAGGTAGTCCTGACCGGCAAGCCGCAGAAATATGTTTCCGGAAAAGATGTGATCCTCCATCTGATAGGAGAGATCGGAGTTGACGGAGCCCCTTTACAAATCTCTGGAATTTATGGGAGATGGACTTGCAAACCTGTCCATGGACGACAGGCTCTGCATATCCAATATGGCTATCGAAGCCGGTGCTAAGAACGGCATATTCATGGTAGATGAGATCACCGAAGATTATATGAAGGACAGAGTCAGCAGGCCGTACAAGGTATTTGAGCCTGATCCAGACGCCGTGTACGACAGGGCCATAACCATAGATCTTTCCCAGCTGAAACCGACGGTAGCTTTTTCCTCATCTTCCTGAAAACACCAAGACCATCGACGAAGTGGGCGACGTTAAGATCGACCAGGTCGTCATCGGTTCCTGCACCAACGGCCGTCTTGAGGATATGGCTGCAGCGGCCGAGATCCTCAAGGGTAGAAAAGTTGCCAAAGATGTAAGATGTATCGTCATCCCTGCTACTCAGACCATATATAAAGAATGTATAGCCAGAGGATATATGGACATATTCATCGACGCCGGATGTGCCGTATCAACACCGACCTGCGGACCTTGCCTGGGCGGATACATGGGCATCCTGGCCGAACACGAAAGATGTGTGGCCACCACCAACAGGAACTTTATCGGCAGGATGGGCCACAACCTTTCAGAAGTATATCTGGCAAATCCGGCCGTAGCGGCAGCTTCAGCCATAACAGGCAGGATCACCGATCCCAAGGAGGTAATGTAGATGAAAGCTAGAGGATATGTTTTCAAATACGGAGATAATATAGACACTGATATCATCATACCGGCAAGATACCTGAACACTTCCGACAGCAAAGAGCTGGCGGCTCACTGTATGGAACCGGTGGACGAGGACTTCTGCAAGAAGGTAAACGAAGGAGATATAATGATTGGCGGCTTCAACTTCGGATGCGGGTCATCCAGGGAGCATGCGCCCATCGCCATCAAAGAATGCGGCATCTCCTGTGTCATCGCCAAATCCTTTGCCAGGATATTTTACCGCAATGCCATCAACATCGGCCTTGCCATCATGGAATGTCCGGAGGCTGCCGAAGATATCCAGGCGGGAGATCAGGTGAGCGTCGATACGGAAACAGGCGTGATCACCAACGAGACCACGGGGAAACAGTATAAGGCCATGCCTTTCCCGGAATTTATCGACAATATAATCAAAAAGGCGGACTGCTTAATTCACTTAAATAGAAAAACAAGAGAAAGAGAGACAAAACATGCTGACCCTAAAAGCCTTTGAAGAAGCCGTCGATGTGGTAAAACAAGTTGCCATGGAGACAGAACTGATATACAGCGATTACCTTAGCGGGCAGACCGGAAACAAGGTCTATCTCAAACCGGAGAACCTTCAGGTCACCGGCGCTTACAAGATAAGAGGAGCTTACTACAAGATAAGCACTCTGACAGAGGAACAGAGAAGCAAAAGGACTGGTGACCGCTTCTGCCGGGAACCATGCCCAGGGCGTAGCATATGCTGCCAAGGCATATGGCTGCAAGGCAGTGATCGTAATGCCTACGACGACGCCTCTGATGAAGGTTGACAGGACCAAGAGCTACGGTGCAGAAGTGGTTCTCTACGGCAATGTATATGACGAAGCCGCAGAACACGCAGCTAAGCTGGCTGAGGAAAAGGGATATACCTTCATACATCCCTTTGATGATCTGGCTGTAGCAACAGGTCGGGGACCATCGCCATGGAGATAATCAAGGAGCTGCCGCTGGTGGACTATATCCTTGTTCCGGTAGGCGGAGGAGGACTTGCCACAGGTGTCTCGACCCTGGCAAAACTGCTGAATCCAAAGATCAAAGTCATAGGCGTAGAACCGGCAGGTGCCAACTGTCTCCAGGAATCCTTCAAAGCCGGAAAACCGGTGACTTTGCAAAAGATTTCAACCATTGCTGACGGTACGGCAGTCAAGACTCCTGGAAAAACATCTTCCCTTATCTGCAGAAAGGGCTTGACGATGTTATCACAGTGGAAGACGAGGAACTCATCGTTGCTTTCCTTGATCTGGTGGAGAACCACAAGCTCATCGTCGAAAATTCAGGGCTTTTGTCGGTGGCAGCTCTCAGACATTTAAAAGCAAAAAACAAAAAGTTGTTTCCATCCTCAGCGGCGGAAACATGGACATAATCACCATGTCTTCGGTGGTACAGCGGGGGCTCATCAAAAGAGACAGGATATTTACCGTTTCGGTGCTGCTGCCTGACAAGCCAGGCGAACTGGTACGGGTGGCCTCGATCATTGCAGGCGAACAGGGCAATGTAGTCAAGCTGGAGCATAACCAGTTCGTTACAACCAACCGGTCAGCAGCAGTGGAACTGAAAATAACCATAGAAGCTTTTGGGACCGACCATAAGAAAAAGATCTGCACCGCTTTGGAAAACGGCGGTTACAAACCGCAGCTAATCAGCGTGCTCATGTAAGAAAGGAATCCTGATATGAAATATAACATAGCTGTTATACCGGGAGACGGTATAGGACCGGAAGTAGTTTCAGAGGCCATCAAGGTTCTGGACGCCGTCGCTGCCAAATCCGGTCATCAATTTGAATATAAATATCTCCTTGCAGGAGGGTGCGCCATAGATGAAACCGGCAGATGTTTGCCGGATGAGACTGTGGAAGCTGCCAAAGCCAGCGATGCGGTGCTGCTTGGAGCTGTCGGCGGTCCAAAATGGGACGGTCTGCCAGGAGATGAAAGACCGGAAAAAAGCGCTGCTGGGGCTGAGAAAGGCCCTGGGGCTTTTCGCCAACCTGAGACCGGCCATAATGTTCGATCAGCTCAAAGATGCATGCCCGTTAAAGCCGGAAAAAGTCAGCGGCGGACTTGACCTGCTGGTGGTCAGGGAACTGACCGGAGGCATTTATTTCGGCGAGAGGTGTCAAAGACACAGAAGACATGGGTAAAAGCCGCCTACGATGTGGAGCTTTTATTCAGAAAAAGGAAGTGGAAAGAGTTGCTGAAGTGGCATTTTCCATGGCGATGAAACGGAACAGAAAAGTCACCAGCGTAGACAAGGCCAATGTGCTGGAAAGTTCCAGGCTCTGGAGAAAAACGGTGGCCAAGGTGGCCGAAAGATATCCGGAAGTTGAACTGGAAAACTTCTATGTTGACAATACAGCCATGCAGCTGGTATACAATCCTAAACAGTTCGATGATAGTGACCAGCAACATCTTCGGAGATATACTTTCCGACGAGGCCAGCATGATAACCGGATCCATCGGAATGCTGCCGTCGGCCAGCCTGGGAGAAGGCAACTTCGGCATGTATGAGCCGGTCCACGGCTCGGCGCCTGACATCGCAGGTACAGGAAAGGCCAACCCGATCGCTACGGTCCTTTCGGCCGCCATGATGTTAAAAATATACCCTCGGCCTTGCCGAGGAATCGACAGCTATCGAAGACGCCGTAAAAGAAGTCCTTCAGGACGGATACAGGACGGCAGACATAATGACAGAAGGACAAAAATCGGCGACCACTTCTCAGATGGGAGATCTGATAGCCGCAAAACTGAGGTAAGATAATGTATGATTTGATGGATGATCTGGTGCTCTTTTCCGACAGAGAAGGAACATCAGTTATTTCAAAGATAAGCAGGATATACAAAAAGAGCCCGCAAAGCGGAGATGCGGATATAAAAAAAAAAAGACGCTTACGGAGTTATAAAGGGAAATGCTTCAGTTAGCAGCTATGTATGGCTTTTCCGGGAATCTGTGGCAGAGCATGGTGGCATCATATATAGCATTCAATGAAAATCCTTTCTCTTGCTGCAGAAATGACCGGAAGCGCTCATGATATAGATCTTGCCAAAAGAGACTGCCGGATCCTGAAAAAATCTTTGAATATGATTTTCCGGACTTGAAGAGACCATAGGGATCGACTGCATAGATGCCCTGACTGATTATAGGTCTGACACTGAGCCTTCGGATGCAGGAGCGCTTATTGAACACCTGAAAGAAAGACTTGCCCATGAAGAGGATTTTTTACCGAGTCATCTGGGATTTCTACGCCGTCCATGGCGTAGGTACATTGGGGCTGAACAAGGCATTTACGGTCAGGACCGACCAGGGAAAAAGCCCAGTTCATACCTGTAAGGAAAATGGCTGATATAAGGCTTTCTGACCTTGTGGGATATCAGGTCCAGAAAGAAAAGCTTGTGGGAAACACCGAAGCTTTTTCTGAAATGTAAACCTGCCAACAATGTACTGCTTTTTGGAGACGGCGGTACTGGCAAGAGCACCAGCATAAGGGCTCTTGCCAACCAGTATTCTCGGAGGGTCTGAGGATAATACAGGTATACAGACATCAGATGCAGTATCTGGGACAGATCATCACACAAGTTAAGAGCAGGAACTACAGGTTCATAATCTATATGGATGATCTTTCCTTTGAGGATTATGAGACAGAATACAAGTATCTGAAAGCTGTCATAGAAGGCGGTCTTGAACCGCGGCCTGAGAATGTCCTCATATATGCCACCTCAAACCGCAGGCATCTGATAAAAGAGACATGGAAAGACAGAGATGACATGGAGCATGTAGGCGATATGCACAGGAGTGATTCCATGGAGGAAAAAACTCAGCCTTGCTGACAGGTTCGGCGTCCAGATATACTACGGAAAACCAACAAGAGAAGAATTTCATCATATTGTCGAAGTACTGGCTATAAAAGAAAAAGATTGACATCGATTCAGATGTGCTCCACAGTGAAGCCAACAAATGGGAAGTTCGCCACGGAGGCGTCTCCGGAAGGAGCGCAAGACAGTTCATCGACTACATCAAAGGAACGGAGGTAGATACCAGATGAAGATAACAGGCGCAGAGTTAGTCATGAAGATCCTGCTTGAACAGGGTGTTGACACGGTTTTCGGTTATCCGGGCGGTACCGCATTGTTCCTGTATGACGAACTTTATAAATACAGCGATAAGATAAAACATATCCTCGTTGCACACGAGCAGGGAGGAGCCCATGCAGCCGACGGCTATGCAAGGGCAACAGGCAAGACCGGCGTGGCATTTTCCACCAGTGGACCTGGAGCAACAAACCTTGTGACAGGGATCGCCACAGCATATATGGACAGCATACCGACGGTATTTATAACAGCCAATGTAGGAAAGCACCTGATAGGCAGGGATGCATTTCAGGAAATATGTATCACCGGGGTGACTTTCCCAATAACCAAACATAATTATTTCATCAACAACAAAGAAGATCTGGCGGATGCTCTCAGGAATGCTTTCGGATAGCCAACGAAGGCAGGAAAAGGTCCTGTACTGGTGGACATAACAAAAGATGTCACGGAAGCGCTGGTTGAATATGAGCCTGCTGCTCCTTATCCTCTGAGAAGGACAGAGATCGCCGATTGTGAAAATAAGACAGAAAAATTTGCAAAATATTTAAACGGAGCAAAAAACCTGTTATAATAACAGGAGGCGGGGGTGATCTCTTCGGACAGCTACAAAAGTGATGGAACTGGCCGACAAGGCAGACATTCCGATGGTGACCACTCTGATGGGCATGGGAGCCGTACCGTCATCTGAAAAGAAATATTTTCGGAATGGTGGGGATGCACGGTTCATATGCAGCAAACAAGTGCGTCAGCGAAGCTGATGTGATCCTTGCCCTGGGCACCAGGTTCAGCGACAGAGTGGCTCTCAAGCCAGAACACTTCGCCCGCAAAGCCAGGATACTCCCAGGTTGAGATCGACAAGAGCGAAGTCAACAAAAAATGTGACCGTAGCAGACAGTATCATAGGAGATTGCAGGGAAGTGCTCAAAGAGCTCATTCCAAAAGTAGATAAAGCTGAGCACAGGGAATGGATCAAGCAGATAACACTGTGGAACATCGAACATCCTACGGTGGTAAGAGAAGCCAATGGGAAGATGAACCCGCAGGAGATAATCGAATATCTCTGCAGCCACACGGATAAGGAGACCATCTTTGTTACAGATGTAGGCCAGCACCAGATGTGGGCTGCCCAATATGTCAAGCAGACCGGGCCGAGGAACTTTATCTCCAGCGGCGGCCTTGGGACCATGGGATTCGGATACGGAGCAGCCATAGGAGCACAGCAGCAATCCAGACAAGAGGGTCATCCATCTGACCGGCGACGGTTCTTTCCACATGAACCTCAACGAAGCATGCACAGCCGTATCCAACAACCTGCCGATAATCACCGTGATATTTAACAACAGGGTTCTGGGCATGGTCTATCAGTGGCAGACAGCTTTCTATGAAAAGAGATATTCAACACCACACCGGAGAGAAAGACTGACTTTGTCAAGCTCATCGAAGCTTTCGGCGGTCACGGTTTCAGGGCGGAAAACATGGAAGAACTGGCAGATGCCTATGAAAAAGGCTCTTGACCTTGAAGGCCCTGTTTGGATAGACTGCAACATAGCTTATGAAGATAAGGTGCTGCCGATGATACCAAACGGCAAGACCATTGATGATATGCTGTTTGAATAGGAGGTGTGCGCCATGAAAAAAAGTAGTCAGCATTTATGTGGATAATAAAGCCAATGTCCTGACAAGGGTGGTGAGCCTCTACGGAAGAGGCTTCAACATTGATTCCCCTGACAGTCTCGGCTACCAACGATCCAGACATTTCCCGGATAACCATTACCTTTGAAGGAGATAACCTGACATTGCACCAGATAGTTTCCCAGACGGAAAAGCTGGAGGTGGTCAGGAGTGTCAAGACCCTTGACGGAAAGAGGAGTTTTTCCGCGAACTCCTCATGGTAAAAGGTGGCTGCCGGCAAGGAAACCCGCCGAGAGATCAAAGGAGATCGTAGACATATACAGAGCTAAGATCATCAATCTCACCAAAGATCAGATGGTCCTGGAGCTCTAGGAAATCCAGACAAGCTTGACGCCTTCCTGGCCCTGCTTGAGGATTATGAAATAATCGATATTTGCAGAACCGGCGTTACCGGTATCGAAAAATAAATCTTATACTTATTAAAAGGAGACAGACAAATGGTGCGGCGGCGTAACGGAGCTGATGAAAGCCGGATTTGAAACTCTGGTAGAAGCAGGATATGAACCGGAAATGGCATACTTCGAATGTATCCACGAGATGAAGCTGATCGTAGACCTGATCAACACAGGTGGTTTCGACAAGATGAGATACTCCATCTCCAACACTGCTGAATACGGCGATTATAGAACTGGTACCAGAATCATCACAGAAGATACCAGAAAAGAAATGAAGAAGGTTCTGGAAGAAATCCAGGATGGCACGTTTGCCAGCGAATTCGTTCAGGAATTCAACGCAGGCGGAAAAGCGAGATTCCTTGCTACCAGAAAGAAAGAAGCTGCACATCTTCTCTGCAAGGTTGGACAGGAACTGAGAGATATGATGAGTTGGTTAAAGAAATAGTTTGAAATTAATAAGAAGAGGTTTATGTTATTATGTCAAAACGAAGTGATAACGTAACCAAAGGTATAGAAAAGGCTCCGATGCGTAGCCTTTTTTATGCTATGGGTTACACAAAGGAAGAATTAGAAAGACCGCTGATCGGTGTCGTATCGGCCCACAGTGAAATCGTGCCGGGCCATATCAATCTGGACAAGATTACAGAAGCCGTCAAGGCTGGCGTCAGGATGGCAGGCGGCACGCCGATCATGGTTCCAGCCATCGGTGTCTGTGACGGCATCGCCATGGGCCATATCGGCATGAAATATTCTCTGGCGAGCAGAGAGCTGATTGCAGACAGCGTGGAAACCATGGCCATGGCTCATCAATTTGATGGACTGGTATTGGTTCCTAACTGTGATAAGATGGCTCAGCTGGCTTCCAAAGGACTGATAGACACTTCTCTTCTGACCGTTACAGGCAAGACCGTAGGAGAAAACATCCAGGGAGCAGTCATAAGAAACGAAGGCGCCATCAGACCCATCGACGATCCGTACAGTGAAACAGGCGGTATCGCCATACTCTGGGGCAACATAGCCAAAGACGGCTGCGTAGTAAAGAGGAGCGCCGTAGCTCCTGAAATGCTGGTCCACTCAGGACCTGCTAGGGTATTCGATTGCGAGGATGACGCCATCGCCGCCATATACGACGGAAAGATAAAGGACGGAGAAGTAGTAGTTATAAGATACGAAGGCCCTAAGGGCGGCCCGGGCATGAGAGAAATGCTCAATCCGACCAGCGCTCTTGCCGGCATGGGACTTGACAAGACGGTGGCCCTCATAACCGACGGAAGGTTCAGCGGAGCAAGCCGCGGCGCTTCCATAGGCCATGTGAGCCCTGAAGCTGCCGACGGAGGCGCCATAGGACTGCTCAAAGAGGGAGATATCATCGACATCAACATTCCTGAGCACTCCATCAACGCCCGTGTTTCCGATGAGGAGTTTGATGAACGCAGAAAATCCTATGTTAAACCTGAACCTAACATCAAGACCGGCTGGCTGGCCAGATATGCCCGCCTCGTATCATTGGCCAACACAGGAGCAGTCTTAAAATAGACGAGAAAGGACAATTACAATGAACAATAAATTCAGCGTGACTCTGACTAAAAATCCCAAGGCAAAAACCGGATCCGGATCATCTGCCTTTCGGCAGGATCTTCACCGATCATATGTTCATGATGGACTATGATCCTGAACAGGGCTGGCATGACGGAAGGATAGTGCCATACGGACCCATCGAACTTGATCCGGCCAGCACAGTTTTCCACTATGGCCAGGAAATGTTCGAAGGCCTGAAAGCCTACAGGACCAAAGAAGGAAAAGTACAGCTTTTCAGACCTGATATGAACGCCAAGAGGACCAACAACACAACAAGAGGATGTGCATGCCTCAGATCGACGAAGACCTTTTCGTTGACGCCGTCAAGGCCATAGTAGAAGTGGATAAGGACTGGATCCCTGATAAGAAGGACACTTCCCTGTATATCAGGCCTTTCATGTTCGCTACTGAACCGTTCCTGGGGGTTGCCGCTTCCAAGACATACAGGTTTATGATAATCCTCAGTCCTGTAGGCCCATATTATGAACACGGCCTTGCTCCGACCAGGATCTATGTAGAAAACGAATACATCAGATCTGCCATGGGCGGCACCGGTTATGCCAAGATCGGCGGAAACTACGCCGCAGCCATGATAGCCGAACAGAAAGCCCACGACCTGGGCTTCGACCAGGTCCTCTGGCTGGACGCCAAAGAAAAGAAATATGTTGAGGAGATCGGAACTTCCAACGCTTTCTTCAAGATCGACGGCCAGATATACACCTCATCTCTTGTAGGCACCATCCTGCCGGGCATAACCAGAGCTTCGATGATAGAGGTTATGAAAGAGTGGGGATATAAGGTAAACGAGACCAGATTCACCATTGAAGATGTATTTAAGGCAGGCCAGGAAGGCAAACTGGAAGAAGTTTTTGCCACAGGCACCGCCGCCGTTATCTCACCGGTAGGAGAGTTTTTCTGGGACGGAAAGAGCCTTGTGATCAACGACAATAAGATAGGCGAACTTTCTCAGAAACTCTACGATGAACTCTACGGCATACAGACCGAGAGATCGAGGACAAGAGAGGCTGGACCGTACCTGTAGAATAAAATGATGCCAAAGCAGATCCCGTTTGAGACATGAGTCTCAAGCGGGATTTTTTCTGTCATAAAACCTTGTCCCATTCATACAATGTAATAATCTAAAGAAAAGAGGACAGGTAATGGATACTTTCAGAGAAATATTCAGCAGAATGCCTACATCTGCAAGTCAGGAACTGGTGCTGCTGCCTCCCGCAGTGATCGGACAGATAGAGGAGATACGCCTCAGGTGCGGACAGCTGCCAAGGATACCGTACGGTAAAACTGAAAAAACTCTCACAAGGATAACGACCAGAGAGGATCTGCAAAAACTCTCCATAATCTCATCAAATTTTCTTATTATGCATATGAGGACGACCTTGCCAAAGGATTTGTCACCATCGCAGGAGGACATAGGGTAGGCATATGCGGAAAAGCTGTCGTCAAAAAACGATCAGCCATCGCTGATAAAAGAGATCAGCTCAATGAACATCAGGTTCGCCAGAGATCAAAGGCTGCGCCAGCAGCCTCATTCCCATGATATTGCAAAGGGAAATGCCTGTGAATACTCTGATCGTCTCGCCGCCGGGCTGCGGCAAGACCACCTTGCTCAGAGATATTGCCCGTGCATTGAGCGTCAGGGGAGTCAAGGTGGCAATATGCGATGAAAGATCTGAGATAGCCGGAATGTACAACTCAGAGCCAAGCTTTGACCTTGGGCCAAGGACCGATGTCCTTGACGGCTGCGATAAAGTTTACGGCATGATCATGCTCATACGATCCATGTCGCCCCAGGTCATAATCACAGATGAAATGGGCAAGCAGGAAGACATCAGAGCAGTCTGGCAGTGCAAGAATGCCGGAGTCAGTCTCATTACATCCATACACGGATCCAGCAGAAAAGATATAGAAGATTCGCCTTTGGGACAGCTCCTGGAAAAAAAGGTTTTTAAAAATATAATATATCTTTCCGGCGAAAAAGGACCCGGCACCGTAAAGGAGATACAAAATGCTTAAGATACTGGGTCTTTTGGGGATCGTTGCAGCATGCGGGATGGCAGGCATATTAAAAACAAAGGATCTGAAAAGAAGAGTCATCCTGCTTGAGGATTATCTGAGGATGATAATAGAAATAAAAGGGCAGATAAATTATTTTAGGGAACCTTTGCCTGACATTTTTGACAAACTCAGAAAAACGGCGATTCTAAGGCTTTTTTTCCCTGTTGAACGGACTAAGAGACGAAATCGGGGAAAAAGGCGGTGATATGGTCAAAATCTGGCCTCTGAAGATAGAGGAAACATATAAAAATGAACCACTGAAAGAGGATGACATGGATATATTCAGATATCCGGGTGAATTTATGGGACAGACAGACTATGATAATCACATATACCATTTTTCTTATGTGGAAGATAAGCTTCAAAAACAGATAGAAGATGCCCGTGAGGAACTCAGGCAAAGGGACCCCTGTACGGCAGGATAGGCTTCTTCCTCGGCGCAATGATCGCCATTATCTTTATCTAAGGAGGCAAACATGACATTCGATGTCAGCGTTTTATTCAGGATAGCAGCCATTGGCATTGCCATCGCTCTGCTGAACCAGATCCTGACAAAAGCAGGGCGCGAGGAACAGGCCATGATGACAACTCTTGCAGGAGTGATAATCGTCCTGGCAATAGTTATAAGGATGATAAGCGAATTCTTTGACACTGTCAGGGCATTTTTGGAATTTTAACATGATAACTCTATTAAAGATATGTGCCATCGGACTGATCGCTGTTATAGTGATCTCCATCATAAAGACATATAAGCCGGAACTGGCGGTAGCTGCAAGTTTATGCGCAGGGATCATACTTCTGTATTACATCATTGAAAGCCTCGGATATGGATTTGATTATATAACACGGCTATATGACGGGCTTTCCTACGGCAGGGAATATTTTCCCATAATCCTAAAGGTGCTTGGCATAGCATACATAACTGAATTTGCAGTCGCTCTATGCCAGGATGCAGGAGAAAGATCGGTTGCAGGCAAGATAGAACTGGCAGGCAAGATAGCTATTTTCTTTGCGGCAATACCTGTATTTACATCGCTTCTTGACCTGCTGGACAGCTTAATATAATGGAATACCAACAGATACTTGAAGAACAATTTAATAATGTAGTTGACCAGGAAAGCCTTTCATCGATAATGGAGCAGGCTGGAGATGTGACGGCAGGCATTGCTTCAAACTTTTCTGCTGAAAACATACTCGCCGCCATTGCAGACGGCCGCAGCATATTTGATGACCAGGCCATCATCGAAGATATAAGATCTCTGTTCTTCCTGGAGATGAAAAGTGCGCTGATACTGTGCGTGCAGATCCTTACCATCTGTATCGTCATCGGTTTGCTGAAAGGGCTGTCCAGCTCTTTCAGCAGCAAGTCAGTCTCAGAGATCAGCATGATGATATGCAGCATGGTCATGATCGGAATATGCATAACCAATTTCAAGACAACATATCAGCTTGCGGCTGATTCTGTGAATACCATGTCAAACACCATGGAAATACTCATGCCGGTCATGATCGGGATACTGATATCAACAGGTTCAGCGGCATCTGGCACGATACTGAGCCCGATGATAACAGGTAGCATAACCGGAGTCTCTTTTATCTTGAAGACCTTTGTCTTGCCGGCTCTTTTGCGGCAACAATATTGACTTTAATAAACTGTTTAACGGAAAAAGATTATGTAAACAAACTTGCCAAGCTCATAAGAAATGCTGCAGTTACACTGACAGGGCTCCTGCTGGTGATCCTTGCCGGGATAATCAACCTGCAGGGGCTGCTCACCGATGCTTCTGATGGCCTCCTTCTGAGCACAGCCAGGTATTTCTCTCAGCACATTCATACCCATTGTCGGCGGATTTACCTCAGACACGGTCGAACTTTTCCTAAGATGCATGAGTACCATAAAAGCGTAGTGGGAGTCTTTGGCATAATCATCATACTTATACTTTTTACTCCACTTATCAAGATAATGGTCATTGCCCTGATCTATAAGATCACAGGGGCCCTGGCCGAACCGATGACGGACTCAAAGATATCTGCCGGGTTAAATGAAATGGGCAGCTGTGTCATTTCGATCGGAGCGATAATGTTTTTACGGCCCTGCTTTTTTTTATCATGTTCATTTCCACGATAATCAAGATAGGAGGAAGCTGATGGATCAGGTGCTTCTATGGGTAAAGGATGTTTTTTCTCATTATAATATCTCTGTCTTTTTTTCCGCATACTGATACCTGAGTCATCTATGGAGAAATATCTAAGATTCATTTTTTCTCTTATCATCCTTGCTGTCATGACCCAGCCTGTCATTTCTTTGATAAACGGACAGTAATATTTAGGTATCATGTTCATATAAATAGGAGTGAGATCATGTTTGAAAAATTAACAGCAAAAAGAAAAACTTCATCAGACTGATGACCGTTCTCCTGATCGCGTCTGTGGTCATCCTCGCTCTGAGTATCTTAACAGAAACGGATGATGGCAGGAGACAGATAACAGACGGCGACGGAGGCTCGGAGGAACAGCTTTGTTCAGTCCTGTCGAGCATAAACGGAGCAGGGATGTTGAAGTGATGGTACAGTACAATGAGGATCAGACCGTGGCAGGAGTTATCGTGATAGCCGAAGGAGGGTCTGACCCGGTCATAGCAAACAAACTCACCAACGGAGTTACAACCCTTTACAGTATCCCCGTTTCAAGCGTGATGTTTTTGAAAAAGAACAGGAGGAATGACTTTGAAAAAGAAGTTCAGCTATAAGGACATCTTATATAAGAGCAAAAGACTTATGGTCTTAGGTCTTGTTGTAGTTCTCGGCACAGGTGTCATAGTAACATCAGGTCTTTCAGGCAATGATGAGATACCGGTCCATGACGGCGAAGTGCTGGTCGACAGCCTGACGGCAGCAGGAGAAGATACGCCTGCCGCAGCGGAGACGGGCGATTTTGAGTCGATGCGTGCCCAGCTTGAACTGGACAGAAATAAGCTCCTTGCTTCTCTGGATTCGACTATCAATAACAGTACAAATGATGCAGAAAAAGACAACGCTTCTGCCGAAAAAGACAGGATCATGGAATATATGGAAAAAGAACTGGACATAGAAAGTATAATCCAATCAAAGGGACTTCCTGATTCTTTTGTGATGATAACAGAAAGCAGCGTTACCGTAACAGTAGATCAGCAGGAACTTAACACCAACACGGTGGCCAAGATATGTGATGTGGTCATGAGAGAGACAGGTAAGCCGGCTGATAAGATCATAATACAGAGCAAGTATTAAACAGCCATCTGTCTAAGGGGCATATGCCGGAAGCTTTCGTTTGCGGCATATGCCCCTTTTTTGCTTTTTATATCATATCTGTTTCCATTTTTATCTCATACAGGGGGCTTGCAGTCCATAAGATCATTTTTTATATCCGGCGGTTCTTGCCATGCTCATCACAGTGTCCATCAGCGCCTTGCCGATCCCGTGGCGGCGGCAGCTTTTTTCAACGGCAAAGAGACGGAGCTGGCCGACATCATGGCCATCTGTCTGGCATAGCATGATACACCCGGCCAAATGGCCTCTGTATTCTGCTATAAATAATTCTTCGCTGCTGTTCTTTTCTTTTATGGCAAAATCCATGGCAATGCCGGCGGCATAGCCGATAAAAAGCCGGACCCCAGGAATATTCCTCTGTATGCAGTCTCCTGTGGAGTTCTGCAACATATTTTTCCTTCAAATTTTCTATCCTTCAGCTTTTTTAAGAATTATATTGAGTTTTTCTTAACCAGCGGATAATATATTCTCTGTGAACAAATGATATGGAGGCTGAACATGACAGGTGAAACCATTCTTATTGTTGATGACAACAGGGAGATAGTAGACTCTCTGGGCAAACTCCTGAAACTGGAGGGCTATGAAATAATCACAGCCTATGACGGGCTTGAGGCTCTGGACAGGCTTGAATCCAACAAGATAGATCTGATCATTCTTGATGTGATGATGCCGAAGCTCAACGGGCTGTCTACTTTGATGAAGATAAGGGAAAAACATAAAATACCGGCGATCATCCTTTCTGCCAAGACAGAAGAAAGCGATAAGGTGTCCGGCCTGGTGCTTGAGCTGATGACTATATAAGCAAGCCTTATAATCCGGCCGAACTGATCGCCCGCGTAAAAGCACAGCTCAGGCGGTACAATACATGGGGAGGGAGCGCTCCCCAAAGCTGACAAGGACACCATCGTAAACGGGGGACTTGTCCTGGACAAAAACAGAAGATCGTAATCGTTGAAGGCAGGGAAGTAAAGCTTACAGCCACTGAGTACAACATCCTCGCCCTTCTAATGGAAAATGCCGGACAGGTTTTCCCTGCAGAACAGATATATGAGAGAGTGTGGAATGAAGAAGCGGTATTTGCTGTGGAAAACACTGTCATGGTACATACGCCATATCAGAGAAAAGATAGAGATAGACACTAAAAATCCCAAATATGTAAAGGTGGTGTGGGGCATTGGATACAAGATGGAAAAGTATGATCAAATCTTTGCCTGAAAGGCTGAAAACTCATAAGTCGTCTCTTGCCGGACTGCCTTTTGTCATCGCAGGGATCGCAATGATAACATATCTTCTGTATACCCAGTACCTATACAGACCTACCAGAGAAGTCCTGCTGGCTGGACTTCTGATAAATGTGCTTATTGGTACAGGGCTGTCGCTGATATACACAGATGTCATACACAGCAGCTATATCCCTGTGGACGGAGCGGCCAGCGAACCTTTTTGACCAGTGGAAATCACAATGGAAAAGAAATCAGAAGGTTTTGCTCATAACCGGAGGAGTTCTGCTGGCCATGGCGCTGTTTAACTTCAACTCCATGCTGACCGGATACAGATATTACTACAGCAATTATTCGATGGGGTATATGCTCATAGCCACCGTCGTTATACAGTTTGCTCTCTGTCAGTACCTGTGTGTCAGATTTTATCACGGCCGCCTCCACGAAGTCGTGGACAAGGCTTCGCAGATCAGCCGCCAGAGACTTAAAAAGCTGTTGAACTTGAAAAAAGAGCCTTGAAAAAGCTGCCAGGAGCGAACAGCTCAAGGTAGACCTTATCTCAAATGTATCCCATGACCTTAAAACTCCGCTGACATCAATGGTAGGTTATCTTGAACTGCTAAAAAAAGAACAGCTTTCTCCTGCCGCAAGGGACTATGCAGATGTTATATCCGACAAGGCTGAAAAGCTCAAGACCATGATCGAGAGCCTGTTTTTCTGGCAAAGGCCAGCAGCGGAAACATATCTTTAACCATCGAGTCTGTGGAGCTGAACATGCTCATACAGCAGCTTTTTGCCGATATGGATGATAAGATACGCGGCAGCGGGCTTGAGATGGTGGTCTCCCTGACAGAAGAAGATACCCACTTTAAGACAGATAACATGCACATGTACAGGATATGCCAGAACCTGCTGGAGAACGCTCTGAAATATTCAGCCAAAGGCACGAGGGTGTTTTATAAAGACTTACATCAAACAGACACCCTCGGCAAGAAAGCTGTGCCTTGAGATGACCAACACAGCCGGCTATCATATGGATTTCGGCAAGGATGATATAGTAGAAAGATTCGCACGGGGCGATAAGGCCCGTACCACCGACGGCAACGGGCTTGGTCTTGCCATTGTCAGCACCTACACAGGAGCACTGGGAGGCGCCTTTGATATAAAAATAGACTGCGATCAGTTTAAGGCGTCACTGGAGTTTCAGACAGATAAAAATGATTTGGCTTCCGGCTGCGGCACAGAGGCTCAAGATGTTCTGTGAGTTTTGCAATATACTGCTCAGGAAGGCTCCTGCTGCCATCTGGACATATCCTGATACAGCGTATACAGCCGATACAGACTTCTGTATCGGTTTTTGCCGTCAGGTGAGATCGCCTGTACAGGACACATGGATGAGCAGATACCGCAGCCTGTACATCTGTCTTTATCTGTTATTATTGGCGTATCTCCGGCTTTCCATTGCTTGTAAGGGCGGTTGCCCGGAATATATGGACTTTTCCTGCATCCTGAAATTATCTTGTCCAGGGAATCTGCAGCAAACTGTTTTATCTCTTTTATATCTGTTTCATCAGGCCTGCCGGCTCCGTATACCCGTATTATGTTATGTTCAGTGGAGGCGGCGCAGGCTGATATTACTCTGAAACCGTTTTCTGAAACAATATCTGACAGTTCAAGGAGAGAATCTTCAAAATCACGGTTCCCAAAAGTTACGCAGATGATGGCAGGAGTGCTTTGTCCGCAAATGCTGGCAAGTCTTTCTGCTGCCGTATGAGGCACTCTGCCTCCGTAGCACGGAAAGAGAGAAAACGCAAAGATCATCTCCATCTGCTGTCAGTTTCCTGTTTTTTCCATACACAGATCAATGTCTATTTTTCTCCGTCAAAGGCTGATGAAATGAGTCCGGCGACCATTTTGCTTGTCCCGGTCGGGCTGAATGTTACGGTATATATGTTTTTCATGGCTGTTCCTTTCTTTTTTTGATTATATCACACAAAACTGTGGCCGGTAAGGATTGACTTACAAAAAAAATGGATCTGATCCCAGTTTACCTTGACAAAAATATGCCGGGGAGGGGGGTATACTTCTTAGATGTATGATGATTTTCCCGGATCAGGGCATAATCCGTATATATGGAGTGTCCTGTTTAAGTTTTATTTAAGATTTTTTAAGATTAGGTTTATGGTTAATTTAAGTTTCATTGTATATGATCATCCTTGTCATATGACAGAGAGGAAAAGAGTGAATGAACACAAAAATAGCTTTACATCATTTTATCCTGACTCTTGCGGCTCTGGCGGTAATGTTCCTTCCTATGGGACAGGGAGACTTTTTCGGTTCTGAAGGCGACTGGTACAGCCAGCATGTGGGCGCAGCCCAGGCATTGAGGCAGACGATCATAGACAGCGGCAATCCCTTTCCTCAGTTTATAAATATAGGCGGAGGGATAAACGCCTTCGACCTTGCTTATTATGGGATGTTCCGACCTGATGTGATGATCTCATGCCTTTTCCCTGATGTGGAAATAAAATATTTCATTGCAGGATATGCGGTCCTGGGAGTAGTGGCTTCTGTCAATATGATGTACCTGTGGCTCAGGAAAAAAGGTCTCAGACTTTCATCATGCCTTGCAGGAGGCGTGCTGATGGCAGGTGCCTCGTGTTTTTTCCATGCTCATCATCAGATCATGTTTGTAAACTACATGACTTTTCTGATATTGGCTCTGATGGGTATCGACAGGCTAATCAGGACCGGCAAACCGGCTTTTCTCTGCCGCAGCCGTGTTCTTGATAATGATACACAGCTTCTATTATGGGCCGGTTTGTCTCGTTGTTTGTCTGATATATTTTTTTCCATCAGCTTTCGGCAGAAGGACACAAGGACAGAGCAGTCATGTTGAGAAAAGCTTTCGGTGCAGTATTCCTGGGTATAGGTGCAAGCGCCGTGCTGCTGCTGCCTGCGGCGGCAGCCATATTTTCCACAGCAAAAGACAGCGGCAGCTTTTCAGCCCAGCCCATGGGCATAGCAGATCTTTCCATGGAAAGCCTTCTTTATGATCCATATGGGTGCGGCCTTACGGTCATATGCATGTTTGCACTCCTCAGAGCGCTTTTTACAAAGGAAAAGAGAGTGACGGCAGCCGTGATCCTTTCCATGATCGTCATGCCTGCCATATGGTTTGTACTCAGCGGATTCCTTTATCCGAGAGCAAAGATCTTAATGCCTCTCATCACACTCATTATCTGGATATGCGCTGAAGAACTGGAAGATCTGACCAAGCCCGGATCTAAGAAAGATATCCTGGTCCTGGCACTGTGCCTGATACCGGCAATTTTTTCAAAATGGAAGGTTTTGATGGCAGCAGACTGGCTGATACTGCTGGCGTGGATGGTCGCATCCCGTATCCGCAAGATACCTCCGGCGGCAAAAAGCTGTTTTTACCGTGATGATGACCTTTCCTCTGTGGGTCAGCATCGGTGTAAGCTTCGCCGGTGAGGACTACATCAAAGCCGGCGACAGCAGACAGGGGAATTTGAATTTACACAGGAGCAGTTAAAAAGAAATATCAGGAGGGCTTTACAGGTTTGACTATATCAGCTACAGCCTGGCCAACTGCAATTATCTGCCTTCAGGCTCAGTAAAAAGACAGCCATGTATTCGTCGGTTACCAATGACATTTATTCGGAATTTTTTATGACATCATGGATAATCCCATAAGATACAGGAACCGTGTCATCCTCGTCCCCGATGGAAACATATATTTCAACTTTCTCATGGGGATAAGGTATATAGTTGCCGGAGAAGATGACCTGCCTTATGGTTACAGTGTGGCCAGCCGGCAGGATGACCTTGTCCTTGCGGAAAATAAGGATGTCCTGCCCGTATGTTACGGGATATACGGATCAGTGGACAGCTTGTCTGCCAAAGGCCTCCAGTCGATGGCAGAAGGGCAGGAGGCCGCCGGGCTTTTGCAGGAAGCGTTTCCTGCTCAGATAAACTCGCCGGAAACACAGACGGTTTCCATACCACTCACGCAGACGGTAAGAAATAAAGCCATAATACTGTCATTTTCGGTCAAAAGCAATGACGGGCAGCAGGTCGTCATAGATATCAACGGTACCAGGAACAAACTTTTCAGACAAAAGCGCACCATATCCCAACGGAAACAATGTTTTCACCTATGTTCTGATGTCAAATGACGGGTTAGACAAACTGGACTGTGTTTTTCGGCAGGTGATTATGAGCTTACCGGGCTCAGCGTCATGACGGCTGATCCTCCGTCAGTATCTGATATGGACATAGAATATGCAGAACTTTCAAAAGACTTTAGTTTTGACGGAAAAACCATTTTTGAGGGCTCCATAAAAATGGATTCTGATGGATATTTTGTAACATCGTTTCCCTATGACGAAGGATATGAGATCCTTGCAGACGGCAGAGAGGTCAGAGCAGGATCGACAGGTCTGGGATTTGCCTGCTTCCCGCTAAAAGCAGGAGAACACATGATAAACTCTCATATACTGCGCCGGGGTTCAGGGCAGGAGCAATCCTAAGCACCATATCTTTGGGTGCCGCAGCCTTTGGTGCAGTCAAAGGAACACTTGGAAAGAGAGGCAGAAAAAAAATGAAGAAGTTAATAGGCTCGCAGATTTTCAGATATGTGATAACAGGTGGATTTACCACAGTTGTTGACTATATCATATATATCGGACTTACAGCACTGGAAGTCAACTACCTGGCAGCCAATACCGCAGCATGGGCAGGCGCCGTGATATTCGCTTTTTTCGCCAACAGGAATGTGGTGTTCCACTCTGACGGGAACAGAGCCGGGAATTTTTCAAGTTTATTTCCCTCAGGCTTTGCACCTTGCTGCGGAAAAATCTGCTGCTGATGTTATTGATAGATCACCTGGGCGCCGGAAATCTCACTGCAAAGCTGACGGTGAGCGTCGTGACCGTCATTCTCAACTACTGCGCATGTAAATACGGTATATTCAAAAGGAGGAAGCCTGAAATGGATAAGATAAGCGTGATCGTACCTTGTTATAACGAAGAAGAATCTCTGCCGCTGTATTACGGAGAAACTTCCGCAGTATTGGCTTCAATAGACGGAACAGACCATGAGTTCATATTCGTCGATGACGGGAGCAGTGACAATACTCTTAACATCATAAAAAACTTGCTGCTTCAGACCCAACTGTAAAATATGTTGCCTTCTCAAGAAATTTCGGCAAAGAGGCCGCAATGTACGCCGGATTAAAGGAATCGGACGGCGATTACTGTGTGATAATGGACGCCGACTTGCAGCATCCTCCGGCCATGCTGCCAAAGATGGCACAATGTGCTGAAAACCGAAAAATGCCACTGCTGCAGGAGGCCTGAGGCTGGGGAGGGAAGGGGACAGCAGACTGAGGAGCTTCCTTTCAAGAGCATTCTATAAGATCGGGAAAAACTGACCAATATGGATATGTCCGACGGACATGGGGATTTTCGCATGATGAACAGGGCTGTTGCAGACGCCATCCTGGAAATGGGAGAATATAACAGGTACATGAAAGGGATCTTTTCCTTTGTAGGATTTGACACCAGATGGATAGAATACGAAAGTGTTGACAGGGTAAGAGGCAAATCTAAATGGAACATAAAAAGCCTGTTTTCCTATGGGTTTGAGGAATATTGTCATTTTCCACCGCTCCTTTGAAAATGGCAGGGCTGATGGGTGTCTTGCTGCTTGTAGCAGCCGCAGCATATCTGGTGTTCAATATTGTCCAGGCTGCCGCAGGCGGAACACCGATGAACGGAACAGAGATACTGCTTTTTGTCATACTTTTGGTCAGCAGCCTGCAAATGCTTTTCATATATATCCTGGGCGCCTATCTCTCCCGCGATTATCTTGAAAATAAAAGAAGGCCCATCTATATAGTAAAAAGAAAAAGGATAGGACTTTCCCAACAGTCCGGGACGATGAACAGTTCCGGGCTTTTATATTGAAACGGAAACATATTTCTGGTATAATCCTAATGAGGTAATATCATGTCAGAAAAACAGACCATAAACAGGATATCAGACGAAATAATCGGTATGGCAGCGATGAAAGCTGCAATGGGAGTTGCCGGGTGAACCATCTTGCTGACAGCCTGGCCGACAATATAAGCCGGATGATCTCTGGCAAGGAAGAATGGTCCACAGGCGTAAAAGTTACAAGAGACAAAGAAAACAGCCCTGTCATCGATATATCCGTGGTCGCCGACTACGGCAGCAAGATACCGCAGCTTGCATGGGACATTCAGACTGCCGTAAAGACAATGTCTTTAAGATATCCGGGAGAGAGGGTATCGGCAGTAAATATTCATGTCCAGGGAGTGACCCTGGCAAAAACAGCAGGGAGAAGAAATGAACAGAAGAGCCGCCAGAGAGCTTGCCATGAAGTGTGTCTTTCAGATGGAAGCTCAGAACGAATTTGAAAAAGAAAATGCCGAAAAACTCCTGAGATCAGCCCGACATGGGAGAACAAAAGGAATACATTCTCAGAGTTATAGATAATATATGTAAAAACAGAGATGGCGTAGATGAGGCTATCAACGCCTGCAGCAAAGGCTGGCCCGTATCCCGCATGGCAAAGGCCGATCTGGCGATAATAAGGGTTGCCGCATGCGAGATCCTGTTTATGGATGACATACCGAAAGCTGTAGCCGTCAATGAGGGAGTTGAACTGGCAAAACGCTACGGCAGTGATCAGTCACCGGCATTCATCAATGCCGTCCTGAAAAAATAGGATAATATGAATGAACATATTCTTACTTTAGGGTATAGATACCAGCAATTATAAGACATCTTTGGCTGTGACCGATGAAGATGGCCATATCATAGCAGATTCAAGGCGTTTTCTGGAAGTAAAAAAGGGGAACGAGGGCTGAGGCAATCGGACGCTCTTTTTCAGCATGTTCAGGTTCTTCCTCGTCTGTTGGAAGATGTGATAAAAAAGATGAAAACATAAGGCGGCACATCCGGTGTGTGAGTGTTTCCTCAAGCGCCAAGACCATATGACGATTCATACATGCCTGTATTTATGGCAGGCGTTTCCGCCGGCAGGACCGTTGCCGCTTCATTGGGAGTCCCGTTATATATGTTCTCACATCAGGAAGGTCATGTTGAGGCCGTAAGGAGATACTGCGCCGCAAGAGAAGCAGCCAGGCTCATATGTTTCCATTTCAGCGGAGGTACTACGGAAGCCATCCTTTGCAGGATAGCAGCAGGACATTTGAGATAGTAGGCGGCTCTCGTGATATTTCCCTACGGACAGCTTCTTGACAGGACCGGCGTTGCAATGGGCCTTGAGTTCCCATGCGGTCATATACTGGATCAGATGGCTGCAGATGCTGTTTCTGCCGGTCGTGTAAAAAACCAAAGATCATCTCTGCCATAAAAAGTAAAAGAAGGCCATGTGAACCTGTCCGGTACGGAAACGCAGGTCCTCAGATCTCTAAGGGAGTATGAAAGCCAGCAGATAATATGTGAACTTTTTCAAAGAATGGCGTTTTTCAATATATGAGATGACCATGCAGCTTGCTGAAAAATACCATATAAACAGTTTCCTTTATGCCGGAGGTGTTTTCGTCAAGCATGTTTTGCGGGAGTTTTACAGGAAAAAAATTTCAAAAGACTTTGATATATTTTTGGCAAACCCGAGCTTTCCTCAGACAATGCCGTAGGGACAGCTCTTTTGGGAGGTAAGGCATATGGCGCTGAAACCGGTAACGGTGACGCAACTTAATGAATATATAAGCAGAGTGCTGGGCACAGATCCTTTGCTGAGCAATATATCCGTGACCGGCGAAATATCCAACTTAAAATTTCACAGCTCCGGTCATGTGTATTTCTCGATGATCGATCAGAGCTCAAAGGTCAACTGCTTCCTGCCCGCATCCTGTTTCCGCAATCTGGCCTATACTCTTGGCGACGGGCTTAATGTGACGGTCAGAGGATATATAAATGTTTATAAAAGGGCGGGGCTTATACCCTTTTTATAAGAGAACTTGAGGTTGCAGGCGAAGGTGATCTTTCTACGGCTTTTTGAGCTGCTCAAGAAAAAATTGCAAGAGGAAGGTCTGTTTGATCCTTCCTTTAAAAAAAAAAGATACCGGCTTTTCCTAAAAAGATAGGCATACTTACATCAAAGACCGGCGCTGCCGTACGAGATATGGTCAAGATCATACAGTGAGCCGTACAAAAGCTGTGGATGTCATCATCTTTTCCCGTACCCGTACAAGGCACGGGTGCAGCAGCTCAGATGGCCGATATGCTGGATCATGTCAACGAAAACTTTTATGATATAGATACGCTCATAATAGGGCGGGGAGGGGGGAAGCGCCGAAGATCTCTGGCCTTTCAACGAAGAAGTTCTCGCCAGGGCCATATTCCGGTCAGGATCCCTGTAATATCGGCGGTAGGCCACGAGATAGATTTTTCCATCAGCGACTTTGTTGCAGATCTCAGGGCGGAAACACCCACTGCTGCGGCCGAAAAAGCCGTTCCAGATGACAGTCAGATCATCAGGTCCCTTGATACATACAGATCTCAGCTCAACTCTGCTCTGAAGAACAAAGTAATGTATCACCACATGTCCCTTAAGAGCTGCATTCAGGATATGCGTTCAGTTCTCATAAGGCGCATAGACAGATCTGAACATGAGATAAAGCAAAATCTTATCACCCTTGAGGAAAACAATCCGTCAAACATCCTTTCCAAAGGATATACTTTCATGGAAGGTCCTGACGGCAAGGTTGTTGCTTCGGCCTCCGATATGGAAGAAGGCGGAAGGTACAGGATATACTTCAGAGACGGAACGGTAGAAGTTACCGTATCTGAAATAAAGGAAGGTGGCAAAATTGACTTTTGAAGAAGCGATGAACAAGCTGGAGGAGATGGCCGGCAAGATCAGACAGGAAGACATTACCTTGGAGGAAGCCATCAAATGTTATGAAGAAGGTTTGCGCTGCTACGAGATATGCGGCGACATCCTGAAAAATGCTAAACAGAAAATTGAAGTTTTCGATGCAAAGGAGAACAGTGAACAATGATCGACAGAACTTATGAAGAGTACAAGGAAATTGTTGAAAAGCATTTAATGGACTTCATCCCCAACATAGACAACAAGAGCATCTCTTTGTATGAAGCCATGAAGTACAGCCTTTGCGGGCGGCAAAGACTGAGACCTGTGCTGCTGCTTGCTTCCTGTGAATTTGCCGGAGGAAACATCAGGAAGCAGTCCCTTATGCCTGTGCCATGGAATATACACACATATTCCCTTATACATGACGACCTGCCGGCTATGGACAATGATGACCTGAGGCGCGGTCTGCCCTACAAACCACAAAAAGTGTACGGAGAGGCTCTTGCGATCCTTGCAGGAGACGGCCTGCTGACCTGCGCCTTTGAAGCCATTTCCAAGGATATGATGATGGTATATGATTCCCCTGAAAAAGATAAGGAAAAGGGTAAATGCAGCATACGAGATCGCCAAAAAGGTGCAGGATGCCAGGGCATGGTCGCAGGACAGGTATCCGACATTGAAGCCGAAAATGCCGTGGCCTCAAAAGAAATGCTTGAATATATCCATCTCAATAAGACCGGCGCCCTCATAGGGGCAGCAGTTAAAACCGGCCTTTATCTGGGAAATCGGATGATGACATGATCGACGATATGGAAAATATGCAGAAAACCTGGGCCTTGCCTATCAGATAGCCGATGACATCCTCGATGTGGTGGGAGACGGAGAAATGGGAAAGGCCATGGGTTCTGACCAGAAAAAAATAAAAACACATATCCGTCTGTTAATGGACTGGATGCAGCTTACAAAAGGCTCCGGGAAGTTACCGACATGGCTGTGGAAGCAATAGCCGGCTACTATGATAATGCTGAATTTTCAGGGATCTTGTCCTGCGTCTGGCTGTACGGGAAAAAGTGATGATATGAATTGAAAGATAAAAGAAGGCAAAGTAATGAACAAAGATTTATCCCAATACAATTTTCCTCAGATCTGAAAAAAAATGTCTGACAGAGAACTGGATCTCTCCTTTCGGTGGCCATAAGGGATTTCCTCATAGAAAAGGTATCTGCCACAGGCGGTCATCTGGCATCAAACCTGGGGGTCGTAGAGCTGACCATCGCACTGCACAAGGTGTTTAACAGCCCTGAAGATAAGATAATCTGGGATGTCGGTCATCAGGCATATGTACATAAGATACTTACAGGCAGAGCAGACCGTTTCGACAGCCTCAGACAGCTTGACGGTCTCAGCGGTTTTCCAAAGTCCAAGGAAAGCCCCCCATGATGTCTATGATACAGGCCACAGCAGCGTGTCCATTTCTGCCGCTTTCGGCATGGCAGCTGCCAGGGATATAAAAGGCAGGAAAAACGAAGTGATCGCCGTGATCGGAGATGGTTCACTGACAGGGGGAATGGCCTATGAAGGGCTTAACAACATTGGAGATAAAAGACAAAGGTCATAGTCGTTCTCAACGATAACGGCATGTCGATCTCCCTCAATACGGGCGGCATCTCCAGGCATCTGGGCAGTCTCAGGACATCAAAAGGTTATCTGGACGCCAAAGGTTTGTAAAAGATAAGATAGGCACCATTCCAAACATAGGAAAAGCCCTTGTCAGCGGTCTGGCGGATTTTAAAAATGATATCAAGTATTCCATACTGACCAACGGAGGTGTCATGTTTGAAGAACTGGGATTTACATATTTCGGTCCCATAGACGGTCACAATATCACTGAACTTTGCGACGCCTTTGAAAAAGCCAGGTCACTGAACGAACCGGTCCTTATCCATGTGCTGACAAAGAAAGGAAAAGGTTATAAAATGCCGAAAAAGATCCTGGCAAATTCACGGGATAGGTCCCTTTGACCCTACGACCGGCGCTCTGCTCAAAAAATCCGAAGGTTATTCATTTTCATCCCTTATGGGCAAACTGCTGTGCGAAAAAAGCATCTGATGACCAAAAAGATCGTGGCGATCACTGCGGCCATGTGTGAGGGTACAGGACTGGATGATTTTCCACCATGTATCCAGACAGGTTTTTCGATGTGGGCATAGCGGAAGAACATGCGGTATCTTTTGCAGCCGGACTTGCAAAAGAAGGAATGAAACCGGTTGTCTGCATATATTCGTCTTTTCTGCAAAGAGCTTATGACCAGATCATGGAGGATGTATGCCTTCAAAAAGCTGCCGGTGGTCTTTGCCATTGACAGGGCAGGATGTGTGGGCGCTGACGGAGAGACCCACCACGGTAATTATGATCTCTCGTATCTTGCAACCATACCGGGTATGACCATATTAACACCAAAAGACGGAACACAGCTCTCTTCCATGCTGGATTACGCTCTAAATCTCGGCAGGCCTGCAGCCATCCGATACCCTAAAGGGGCAGCAGAATACAATAATAAAATTATGTCAACATTTGACGGAAAGAATATCAGAATATGCAGCGGAAAGGGTGCATTTAACATAGATATATGGGCCTGCGGCAATATGTTTCCTGCGGCCAGCAGGTATGCAGCCTGTTGTCGTCCAGAGGCATTGAGGCAGGTCTTGTGGATGTGGTCAAAGTAAAACCCATTGATCTGAGTCCCTTATCAGATCTTGCTGACAGACCCGACCTGATCGTGACAATAGAGGACAATTCTGTTTCAGGCGGCTTCGGCTCCTGTCTGGCATCGGAACTTGCCCTGACGGATATCAAGGTAATGAATTTCGGATGGCCTGATGCCTTCATACCCCAGGGGACATGCAGCCAGCTTTCTGAAAGATATGGTCTTACTCCGGAGAGTATAGCAGAAAGGATATGTGAGGAAGTTGAAAAACAGGCTTGATACCTTACTGGTAGAGAGAGGCATGTTCCCCCTCAAGAGAAAAAGCCAAAGCGTCCATAATGGCCGGTCTCATATATGTAGACGGCCAGATCAGCGACAAGGCCGGCACCATGATAGACACGGACGCCCAGATCACCATAAAGGAAAACCTCTGTCCCTATGTGAGCAGGGGAGGACTGAAGCTGGAAAAAGCCATGGAACTTTGGGACTTTCACCTGGAACAGGCCGTTTGCATGGATATAGGCGCTTACAGGAGGGTTCACCGACTGTATGCTCAGAAGGGCGCCCAAAAGGTATATGCTGTGGATGTGGGCTACGGACAGCTGGATTATAAGCTTAGAAATGACTGCAGGGTGGTAAATATGGAAAAGCAGAACATAAGATATATAAACACTGCCGCCATTGACCCGCTGGACTTTATAAGCGTAGATGTGTCTTTCATTTCACTGAAGCATATTTTTCCGGTGGCCGCCAAAATGCTCAAAAGACCGGGGCAAGATGTTGTGCCTCATAAAGCCTCAGTTTGAGGCAGGCCGGGGAGCAGGTAGGAAAGAAAGGCATCGTAAGAGACAGAAAAGTCCATATACAAGTCATAGAAAATGTGATAAAATATTCACTAGATAACGGACTCGCTCCGGTGGGCCTGACATTCAGCCCTGTGACCGGAGCCAAGGGCAATATCGAATTTCTGCTCTATATCGACGGAAAAACATCCCAGGCCGCTGAGGCGGCCATCAGCCACGAGCAGATCGAAAAATCGTCGACGCCTCCCACGAGGAGTTGGAATAAAGAAAGTATTAGTAAAACAAAGGAGACAGACATGAAACTATCAAAAAAGTACAGGCTATGGAACTTTCGCCTATCAGAAAGTTTGTTCCATACGCAGATGCTGCCAGAGCAGCCGGCAAAAAGTTTATGGACTGAACATCGGTCAGCCTGACATCAAGACTCCGCAGGCATTTTTCGATGCTGTAAAGAATTATGACGAAGAAGTTCTTGCTTACGCCAATTCCCACGGTGTTGCAGAACTGCTGGATGCTCTTGCAGGATATTACAAGAGGATAGGTCTTGACTTTGAGACTAAGGACCTGCTGGTCACCAACGGCGGTTCAGAAGCCATCAACATGCTGATGACAGCAATCCTCGACGGACGACGAGGTCATCATGGCAGAACCTTTCTACACCAACTATAAGACCTTTGTAGGCCAGGCCGGCGGGAAAGGTTGTAGCCATTCCGACTACAGCTGAAGACGGCTATCAGTATGCCGTAAGAGAAAAAGATAGAACATTAACAGGAAAGAACTGCGGTCAAGAGGAAAGAGCTCCCATGTGCGGAGTTCCTTTTCATTCCGCAGATACATATATTGCCCGACTGGTGGAAAAAGGATACAAGGTTGCAATTTGTGAACAGACAGAGGATCCCGCCGCTGCAAAGGGCATCGTTAAGCGCGAAGTAATTCAAATCGTAACGCCGGGTACTGTGACTTCACAGTC
>VOFE01000948.1_pt1 | contig 42000 bp, 52 predicted proteins | sample 5384071 | NCBI WGS metagenome assembly VOFE01 (sample SAMN12384724, study PRJNA508395) | human gut metagenome | isolation source: healthy gut D | host: Homo sapiens
TTCCCGCTCCGGCTCCGGCAGCAGCTCTCCGACGGTACTCCACCACATGGGGCAGATCCACGGCATACCAGTGCGACCTTCCATTGTCGCAGCGATAATAGGCCGTCTCCAGACCGCAGCCCAGCTGGACGATCACGCCGTCTGGCCTGTGCTCCAGAAACGCCCGGATGTACCGATCCATATTGGCGGACCGGGACGGCGGAGGCCAGCAGAGTATACTGGCTCTGTCCGTCCTGCTCCGGCAAGGCTGGAAGGCAGTTTCTTTTTCAGTTCCAGCGCCTTTGGATCGTACAGGATCTGCGGGCAGTACTCGCTGGCATAGATCCTGCCCAGCATGGGGACAAACAAGCGTATCCTCCACAACCCAACTTGGACATGGTCAACCCTCCTGTTTGGACGAATTATTTTCTGCCGACAAGCAGCCGGGAAGAGCCCAGCATCATCATGGCAGCCCGGCCATGGGAACCAAAAGCTTCTTCGCAGTATCAATGAGCCGAACATCCTGATAGCCCATCTCCCGTAGTTTTTGAGCAAAGGCGTCCATATCGCCGTACATGTTAGGCTTCATATCATCGTTAAGAGCGAAGACGCCGCCTTTTTTCAAACCCGCAGGCTTTCCAGCAGCAGCTTGTGCATATCGGCTCCCATGACATTGTGGTAGACATAGTTGCTGATGACCGCATCAAAACTCTCATCAGGAAAAATCCAGCTGCTTCGCATCACCGTGCTGGAACACACACCGGGAGGCCACACCTTCACTTGCGGCAGTTTTTCTCACAGAGAGCCTTGCTATAATTGTAAACAGCTCCCCAGTAGTCCACACCAATGACCTTTGCTTTTGGCCATGTCAGAGCCGCACGGATTGCCAGTGCCCCGGAGCCGCAGCCGACTTCCAAGAGACTGCCCTGGCCGTCATAGTCCAGATGAGAGAACGACCCGGTGAACCTGTTCCATGATCCCGCCGCCGCCAAAGGCATACTGACGCCTGATCCATGTGATCCAGACCAGCAGGGCCACCAGCGCCGCCACAACGACAGAGAACAGAGCACCGAGAGCCGTGGTATGGAACACCGAAAAAGAGAGTACGGCCAAAACTACGGCCAGAGCCGTGATGCCACCGATAATATAGAACACGGGATTGGACATCCAGCTTCCCGTAGTCTTCGCCGTGACTGCCGAGACGAATTTCTGCTTGTTGATTACGCTTTTGCTGCATTTGATTTTCCTCCTGTTGTTCAATATTTGTGTGCAATTCGTTTATGGGCGTTCCTCCTTCGTCTTCCGACAGACAAAGGAGGCAATGCTCTGAACGGTGCAGACCTTTGCCAGGCCCGAAGGCTTCCTCCAGACGACGCCGCAGGCTCTCCGCCGTCTCAAAGGGCGGGGTGAAATAGCCCTTTGGCACATACAGCCTGCGGATTAGCCAGTCCGTGCGGCGGTTTTGACCCCCCACATAGAAGCAGCCGCAGAAAGATCCCGCCGGGCCGCAGTACACGAAAGATCTCCCGCCAGGCGGCCTCCTTATCCGGAAAGGCGTGAAAGCCGTTGAGGGAGAGAACGATGTCGAAGCTGCCGTTCCCAAAAGGGCAGCGCCCCAACATCCCCCCCCTGCTGAAAGCGCACATGGGCAAGTCCCTCGCCCGGGATTTTGCCCGCTCCAGCATCTCCGGCGAGTAATCCAGGCAGGTGATCTCCGCCTCCGGCATTTCCCGATAGAGGGGGCATGGTCAGTATCCCGGTACCCACGGGGACTTCCAGCAGTCTTCCGGAAAACCCCTCCGGTATTCCGGAAAGGGCGGCGCAAAAGGTAGTCCTGGGTTTGCCGCACGGCCCATTCCCCATACCAGGCGGCATACCGCCCGGCCTGACAGGGTGGAACAGGTGATCATGCCATCATAAAATGTCCGTTTGCCTCCCAATCCCCGGTAGGCGTTTTGAATCCGCCTCTTCTTGTCCCATTTTTTTCACCTTTATCAGAATGGAAAGTCCTAAACAGCATCATAAGAATTGCCATCACACTGGATATGGCAGCCCCGGCCCAATCCAGTGAGCCAATCACAACGCCCTTCCCGCAAAGTCAATCCGGACGATCTGCAGATGCATCGGTCCGTCGGCCAGCTTCGCCAGCAGCCGGTGGACGGGCCGAACCGCCGGATCATGAAGCGATTGATAGCCCAGCATATAGCCCCGGCTGGAAACAGAAAAAGCGGCGACCATGGCTCCAGCTCCCGCCTGGCGTCCTTGACGGAAAAATAGGCGCCCACATCCCGGATGCCCGCCTGCTTCACCCAGGTTTTCAGCATCAGCCGGACAGCCGTTTTCCCGGCCGTGTCAAAGACGAGCCGCCCTCCTGGAAAGCGTTTTGCGACGCCTGTGGCCAGAGCTCTGACCTCTTCTGTCGTGAAGTAATAGAAGACCCCGGCGGCAAACAGCACCGCCCCATCATCAGGATCAGCGCGGACAGCATCCATCCAGCGCGGGTCTTTCAGATCAAAGGCCAGGTTTTCTCCCGCTTCCGGGAGGAAGCAGGCGATCCCGCAGCTTGATCACATCCGGCAGATCGATGTTCCAGATGCTGCACCGGCCGTTGTCGCAGGCCCGCCCGGTGTTGTCCAGACCGCAGCCCAGATTGATGACAGCGGCTCTGGGATGGGCATTCAGATAGTCCTGCACCTCCCAGGCAAGGTCATTCTGGCGCATGGCTACCTCCAGCGCACTGAAGGTCTGCATCAGGCCGTTTGCCTGCCGCCCAAAGGGGAGAAGTCGTAGTCCACCTTCTCCATCAGCATGGCCGCCGTCTTATCCTGATACAGTCCGGGAAACCGCCGCGAGCAGAGCCGCCGGCCATACAGCGGGATGATGAGCGTCTCCTGCACGGAGTCCTTCTCGATTTTGCACTTCTCCATAGGCCCTCCTCAAAAGGAACGGTACTCTATGTTTGATTATCGTTCGTAATCCCTAACCGGTCAAGTCATTTTCGCTCTGCAGTATCAATTACCCTTCAAGCGCAATCTCCCGGACACAACAGGAGTGCCGCCGCCGGAATGTACCCGGTGACGGCACTCCTTTTTCCTGATGATTTGGGCGTTTCCCCGCTCAGAGCTTCCACTGGCCGGACTCTTTACGACCGGATACGAACGCTTGATACAGGCCCTCCTGGGCCATGAGCTGGCTGTGGGTGCCCCTGCTGAACGATCTGTCCATCGTCCAGCACGAGGATCTGATCCGCATTGCGGACCGTCTTCAGCCGGTGCGCGATCATCAGAATGGTCTTGTTCCGAGTCAGGGCTTCAATGGCCTTTTGCAGCCGGTCCTCATTCTCCGGGTCTACATTGGCGGTGGCTTCATCCAGAATCACGATGGGAGCGTCCTTTCAGGATAGCCCGTGCGATGGAGATGCGCTGCTTCTCGCCGCCGGAAAGGCTGGAGCCACCCTCGCCGATGACGGTGTCATAACCTTGGGGCAGGGTGAGAATGAAGTCGTGGCAACAGGCTTTCTTCGCCGCGGCCACCACCTCCTCGTGGGTGGCATTGGGGGCATCCAAACTTGATGTTGTTTTCCACCGTGTCGGCAAAGAGATAGACCTTCTGGAAATACCATGGAGATCTGATCCATCAGGCCCTCCAGGGTATAGTCCTTCACATTCTGACCGCCCACCAGGACGGCGCCGCTCTCCACATCCCAGAAGCGGGCGATGAGATTGCACAGAGTGGTTTTCCCGGAGCCGCTGGGACCCACGATGGCGGTGGTGGTTCTGTCCGGGATGGAGAAGGATACATCCGCAGGATAGGCCGCTGGTCATAAGAGAACGAAACATGGTCGAAGGTAATGCCGTGATCCCTGGGCGTGCCGGCCCGACCGGTCTCTGCCAGCTGGGGCATGGCGTCCATCTCATCGGCATGGGCCATGCAGCTGCTGACGATACGCAGTAGGGACATGCCGCTGCCCGCCGAGGAGATCTGAGCAAAGACCAGGAAGGACATGATGACCACCATCAGAGCGTTGGCCAGAATCATCGTTCCGGAGAGATAGAACCATACCGCCGCAAGCATCATGGCCACGCTTCCCAGCTGGAGCGCGATCCCCTGCGCCATAATATAAGGGGTGAACATCTTTTCGATGTTCAGGTTGCTGCGGCAGTTGTATTCCAGTGCTTCCTGCAAGGTGCGGTCACCCCGTCCGGTGAGGTTGAAGGACTTCACCACGCTCATGCCCTGCACATATTCCAGCACCGCCTCCACCAACTTGGCCTCGGACTTCTGACGGTGCGGGGCGAGGGCGGCGGATTTTTGCTCCATGGCCGAGGTGATGAACAAATAAACTGCTGTGGCCGCCACCACAATGAGACCGATCCGCCAGTCAAAAATCAGGATCATCACCGTAAAGACCAGAGCGTTGAGCATCCCGCCCAGCATGGTCACCAACACCATGGGGGCCACAGTCTCCACATTGTCCAGTACAGTGGTGCAGACCCCGGTGAGCTCTCCCAGGCTGTTGTCGTTGAAGTAGCCCATGGGGACGGATTTCATCCGCTGCCCGATGGCCACGCGCTTATTTGCCGCCATGAAGTACCCGGCGTGGGTCTGCTCAAGCTGGGAGAAATATCTGGTCACGGCGCTGCCCAGAATACTGACTGCCAACAGACCCAACGCCTGCCACGCCGTGGCAGGGCCGGTTTTTCCATCCAGCAGAGCCAGGATGGTGTAGTAGATGGCGGCAATCTCAAACATATGGAATACCGCATTGAAAAAGCAGGCGATCACCGAGCGCCGGATGTTGCGCTGTTCCTCACCGGCAAACCGCCAGATACCTCTGAATGTCTCGATCATACCGTTTCTCCCTCCTTTGCGCCCATGTGAGCCTGCCACAGATCGGCGTACAACGGACAATGGCGCAGCAGGTCTTCATGCCTGCCCTGCGCCTCGATGCTTCCATCCTTCACCACCACGATCTGATCAGCGCCGGTGATGGTGGACAGGCGGTGGGCAATGACGATGACCGTCTTACCCTCCACCAGTTTTGCCACTGCCCGCTGGACCACTGCTTCATTCTCCGGATCAATATAGGCGGTGGCCTCGTCCAGAATCACCACGGGGGCGTTTTTCAGCATAGCCCGGGCGATGGCGATACGCTGCCGCTCTCCTCCGGAAGATGGGCGCCTCCGCCGCCCACCCGGGTGTCATAGCCATGCTCCAACTGGCGGATGAAACCGTCGCATCCGGCGGCTTTGGCGACTTGTTCCACTTCTTGATCAGTGGCATTTACCCGGCCCATACGGATATTTTCCCGGATGGTATCGTCAAAGAGGTAATTGTCCTGAGAAACAAAGGCCACCTGGTCATAGAGTTGTTCCAGAGGGATACGGCTTTCCTCCACGCCGCCCAGGGTAATGCGGCCCTCGGTCACATCCCAGAAACCGGCGATGAGGCTTGGCAATGGTGGACTTGCCCGAACCGGAGGGTCCAACCAAAGCGGTGAGGCTGCCGGCCGGAATGGTGAGGGAGATGTTGTGGAGGATCTCCTTGTCCTGGGCATACCCAAAGGAGACATGATCCAAGGCGATATCCGGTCTTCCCAGCTGTGCCGGCTGTGTTCCGTGATCCTGCTCCGGCTTCAGGAGGATCTCGTCCACCGAACCTACGATGGTACCCACCTTGGCAAGATTATCCACAAAGCCCATGGCGGCAATGAGAGGCCCCACTATGCTCATGGACAGGATGATGGTGGTGAGAAATACCTCTGCGGACAAGCTGCCGTCCGTGTAGAAGATCCAGCCCACAGGCAGCACCGTAATAAGCGTGGTGGGAGCGATGGCATAGGCCAGCGCCATTCCAAACTGGCATTTCTTCATCCAGTTGTAGTAGTAGGCAGCATTGGCCCGCACCCGGGAGGAGAACTTCTCATAGGAGTTCTTTCCCTGATTGAAAGCCTTGATGACCTCAATGCCGCCGATGTACTCCACAATGGTCTCGTTCATGGCCTGGGTCGTCTCCACCGCACCCTGATAGTCCTTGCCATAGCTGCCCATGATGGCCATCATAAAAGCCATGCCCACAGGAATGGACACCAGACTCAGCAATGCCATGCGCCAGTCCAGCGTAAACAGATACACGAGAACGCATACCGGCGCCAGCAGATTGGAGGTCATCTCCGGCAGCAGGTGGGCCAGTGTCGTCTCCATACTCTCCACCTGATCTACCACGATCTGTTTGAGCCGTCCGCTGGAGGTGTCCAGAATGTCGCCCAAGGGTAAGCGGGGGATTTTGGACAGAACCATCTTCGGATGTCCCGCAGGATCTGGAAGGTGGCCTTGTGGGAGAGGGAGAGCGCCAGATTGTAAAAGCAGAGTTTTGGCCAGATAGCCACCAAGGGCCACCATGCACCACAGAAGATAGAAGTTCCAGTCCCGCTGCCCGGTGAGAAGCGCTACCAGGATACGCCCTGCCGAGAGATACGGCAGCAGACCCAGCAGGACACCCGCCACCGCGCAGAAGATGGCGGCAATCAGGCCACCGTGATGATCCTTGCCCAGCTGCCACAACCGCAGCAGTGGGCTTGGTGTTCGCTGCATAAATAAGCCTCCTTTGGTTAGTTATTGCTAACCTTTGGTTCTATGAAAAGGCCGCCGGAGAGCGGCCTTTTGCACTACTGGAAGTTTTCGGGATGAAAAATCGTCTCAAATCCTGCCATGTGATAGCGGTTGAGTTGGCGGACATAGTGGAGCGCCGGGCCTTATCCATGCGGTGCCGCACCGGCTCAAACATTCCGTTGAAGTAGGCGGTGGTAACGATATGGATCAAGTCCTCGGTGACCTGACCGGAGCGGACGCTCACAGCCGATGACCTCCATGTATTTGTAGGTGTAACTGACTTCGATCTCCACCAACTCGTCCACATAGTGAGCATATTCCGTCCCGGCGGCCCGGCGAAGGAGCAGTTCAAACTCCGGGAGGTGCTCATAAATGTAGTCAAACAGTCCCTCCTGGGCATGGGCAGTGTAACGCCCCATCTCCTCCTGCTGGGTTTGGCCGTCAAACCGGTGAAAAGACTCCTGAATCTCAAAAACGGCGCTTCAGCTCTCCGGCAGCAGGCTCCACCAGGGCGCGGAACAATCCAGCCTTGTCGGTAAAGCGGGTATAGATGGAGCCGGTGCTGGTTCCGCCGCCTTGGCGATGTCCGCAGGAGGCCAGAGCAAAGCCTTTTCCAAAAATTCCTGACGGGCGCAGCGGGTACATTTTCATAGACCCCTTCGATCTGCTTTGCCATGGTATCACCTCTCGATTCAAAACACTGTTTCATAACGATGTTTTGAATATACAACAAAAAGCAAGTTTGTCAAAGAGGATTTCTCCTTGACAGTGATAGAAAAGGGATGCTATATTGATAATCAGATTATCGGTAATCAAATTATCATTTGTCGGGAGGGATGTTATGGCAAAACCGGATACTTCCATCGACCCTCGGATCATGGACAGTGCCAGAGAGGAGTTCCTGGCGCTTGGCTTTGAGAGGGCTTCCTGAAATCCATCTGCCAGCGAGCTGGGTGTGACAACCGGGGCTCTTTATAAGCGTTACGCCGGAAAAGAGGAACTGTTTCGCGCTGTGGTGGCGAATACTGTGGCGGATTTGGATGCTGTTTATGAGGAGCGGACGGCGGTGCCGGCATCCGCCTCTCCGACGAAGCGCTGATCCGGGCATGGTACATGGACGAGGAATACATGCTGTGGTGGTTCCGCTTTCTCAATGAGCGGCGGGATGGCTTTGTGCTGCTGCTCACCGGGCGGAGGGCACCGCTTACGCCAACTTCCAGCACGACTGGGTTGGAGAAAATGACGGAAGGCACCTGGACCTACTACGCCGAGGCCAGACGCCGGGGCTTATGTACGGTGGATATGACGCAGGAGGAACTTCATGTAGTTCTGTCCGCCTTTCTGGACCACCATTTACGAGCCCTTTATCCACGACTTCGCCTGGCCGGAGATCCAGCGCCACTGTACTCTGGTCTGCCGTCTCTTTGACTGGTATGCCGCCCTGGGATTCCCCAAAGGGATGAAAAACGCCTCTGCGGAGGCTTTTTCTCGCTAATAAGTTAGCAATAACTAATCCAAAAAGGAGTGATACTGTGTTTCAAAAAGTCCTGCGCTACACTGGACGCCACCGGAAGACGACTTATGCCTCCATTCTGGTACTGGTGGCCGGCGTGGCCATGAGCGTGCTGCCCTATTTCTTCCTCTACCGCCTGCTACGGACCCCTGCTGACTGGGGGGCAGTCTCACATTGGAGGAAACCCTGACGAGCGCCGGGGCCATGGCTCTGTGCATGGTCCTCTACGGCCTTCTCTATGTGGAGGGGCTGGCACTGTCCCACCGTTCTGCCTATCATACGCTGGAAAACCTCCGGCTCCATCTCCAGAGCAAGCTTGAAAAGCAGCCCCTGGGCGCGATTCAGGAGAAGGGCGTTGGAGTCTGGAAGAAGATGTTCATTGACGACATTGAGAGCATGGAACTTCTGCTGGCCCACGCCCTGCCGGAAGGGCTGTCCAATCTGGCGGTGCCGGTGGTGGTATTTGCGGCCATGTTCCTCACTGACTGGAAGCTGGGCCTGCTGTCCCTCTGCTCCCTTCCGCTGGGCGTGCTGGCCATGGGCATGATGTACCGCTCCGGCATGAGCAAGATGGGAGACTACTACGCCGCCGGGCAGAAAATGAACAACACCATCGTGGAGTACATCAACGGCATGGAAGTCGTGAAAGTCTTCAACCGGGACGGAGAGTCATATCACCGCTTTGAGACCGATGTAAAAAACTACCGTGATTTTACTCTGGATTGGTTCCGGGCCTGCTGGCTGTGGATGGCCCTCTACACCAGCATTTTGCCCTGCGTGGCGCTGGTGCTTCTGCCAGCCAGCGGCTATCTGGTACTCACCGGAGCCTCCACGCTGCCGGACTACGCCCTGGTATTGTGCATGTCCTTTTCCGTGGGACCGCCTCTGATCCGAGCTATGAACTTTATGTCGGTGCTGCCCCAGCTGAGCTACAAGATCGATCAGATGGAAGCGCTGTTCAATATTCCGCCCCTGAAAGAAGGAAAAACGGATTTCAACGGAAACGATTTGCAGATCCGCTTTGAGAATGTGCGATTTTTCTACGAAAAGGACGAAGTCCTCCACGGCGTCACTTTCTCTGTCCCAAGGGAGCCTCACTGCTTTGGTGGGAGAATCCGGCAGCGGAAAGTCCACCCTTGCCAAGCTGCTGGTCCACTTTTTACGATGTGACGGACGGACGCATCACGCTGGGGGGGCAAGACCTGCGAGAGATGTCCCTCGCCTCTCTGAACGAGCAGATCTCCTTCGTCGCGCAGGAGCAGTTCCTGTTCAACACCAGCCTGTTGGAGAACATCCGGCTGGGAAGACCCGGCGCCACCGACGAGGAGGTGCTGGCGGCGGCGGAACGGGCTCAATGCGGAGAGTTTCTGAAACGGCTGGAAAAAGGAATCTATACCATGGCCGGCGATGGCGGCAAAGGGGCTTTCCGGCGGGGGCGGCAGCGGATCGCCCTGGCCCGGGCGATTTTGAAGGACGCTCCCATCGTGGTGCTGGATGAGGCCACCGCTTTTTTGGACCCGGAGAATGAGGAGAAAATGAACGCCGCCATTGCCGAGGTGATCCGGGGCAAGACGGTCATCGTCATCGCCCACCGGCTTCAGTCCATTGCAGGTGCCGATCAGATCGTGGTGCTGGACCAGGGCAATGTGGCAGGGATTGGCCGCCACGATACATTGCGAAAAACTTGCCCCGCCTATGAAAAACTGTGGCGGGCTGCCGAGGAGCCGCTGCCTGGCGTGTCTCTGCGGAGAAAGGAGGCGACGAGGCATGATCGCGCTGATGAAACGAATCCTGTCCGTATCCGGCCCCTACCAGGGGCGGATCAAACTGGCCTTTCATCTTTGCTTTTTTGAAGGCCATGCTGTCCAAGGCTCCGATAGGCTTGTCTTTCCTGTCCCTGAGCGCCTTTCTCCAGGGAACCATAACGGCACGGTGGTGCCTGTGGCTGGCGGTGGGCACGGTGGGCTGCGTTCTGCTGGAGTGCCTGTGCCAGAACATCGCTGACCGGCTCCAGTCCGCGGCGGGCTATATGGTGTTCGCCGATCTGCGCATGGAACTGGGGCGGCATCTGCGCCGCCTGCCCATGGGCTATTTCACTGAGGGCAACATCGGCAAGATCAGCTCCGTCCTGTCCACCGACATGGTGTTCATCGAGGAGAACTGTATGCACGACATTGCCAACATGATGAGCTATACCTTTGCCCAGGCCATTCTGGTGCTGTGGCTGGCCTTCCTGAATCCTTGGCTGGGACTGGCCGCCTTGGTGGTGGTACTGATCATCTGGCAGTTGGGCCGCGCTTCCCTGGGAAGCACCCTGGCTCACTCTGATGTTCGACAGGAGCAGAGCGAAGCGCTCACGCGGGCAGTGCTGGACTATGTGGAGGGCATTGGTATTGCCAAGACCTTCAACCTGCTGGGAGAGCGTTCCGCGCAGCTCACCGACAATTTCGCCCGGAGCCGCAAGGTCAGCATCGAGTTCGAGGAGAGCCAGGCTCCCTGGATGCGGGCCCTTTATCTGGTGTGCGGTCTGGGCTCGGTGCTGATAATTCCCCTGTCACTCTGGCTCTATGGCCGTGGGCAGCTCTCCATCACCTTCCTGCTGGGTGTCTTGCTCTTCGTCTTTGACCTCTTCGGCCCCATGAAGGCACTCTACAGCCAAGCCACCCGCCTGACGGTGATGAACGCCTGCATGGACCGGATCGAGGCGGTACTGGCCCAGCCGGAGCTGCCCGACCGGGGCCGGGAGACCTTACCCAAAGCCGGCGGCGCCCCGGAGGTAGAGTTCCGAAATGTCACCTTTGCCTACGGGAAGAAAGAGGTACTGCATGATGTCTCTTTCACACTGGAGAAAAACCGGATGCTGGCCCTGGTGGGTCCCTCTGGCGGCGGTAAGAGTACGGTAGCCAACCTGCTTTCCCGGTTTCTGGGATGTCAAACAGGGACAGATCCTGGTACGGGGCAGGGACATCCGTGATATTCCTCTCTCTGATCTGATGGATCAGATCTCTATGGTGTTCCAGCGAGTCTACTTATTCCAGGATACCGTCTATAACAACATCGCCATGGGACGGACAGACGCCACACGGGAGGAGGTCTATGAGGCGGCCAGGAAAGCCCGATGCTATGACTTCATCATGGAACTACCCGACGGCTTTGACACTGTCATCGGCGAAGGTGGAGCCAGCCTGTCCGGCGGAGAGAGTCAGCGGATCTCCATTGCCCGCTGCATTCTGAAGGATGCTCCCATCGTTATTCTGGATGAGGCCACTGCCAGCGTGGACGCCGACAACGAGAGCTACATCCAGGAGGCCATCACCCAGCTGTGCCGGGGTAAGACTCTGTTGGTCATTGCCCACAGACTGAATACCATCCGCCACGCCGATGAGATCCTGGTTATCGACCAGGGGCGCATCGTTCAGGCCGGCGACCATGACAGACTTATGGCGGAGGAGGGCATCTACCGCCGCTTCATCACCGCCCGCTCCAATCCCACCGGTTGGTGCCGGTAAACACAGTGAGCCGAACGAAACGGAAAGAATGGCCGGGAGATGTATCCCGGTCATTCTTCGTTCTCGCTTCTTCCCTTGATTTATCCCAGAGAACATGCAAAACCAATATGGCGGCATCTTGCAATTTCGTGCGACAAAGAGTATGATGTAGTTAGCAATCACTAACCATCATTGAGGTGACCATATTGTATGGATGACAATAAGCAGTTTGGGATCGGTTTTCACAACATTACGCCGGCTTCATGCGCCGATCTCAGGCGACCTATCAGCAGATATGTTCACCGCCTGTGAGGGCAGGCTGAGCGGGAAGAACATCGCTCTGTTCGGCTCCTACGGCTGGGGGACGGCAAATGGATGCGCAGCTGGGAGGCCCGCTGCAACGACGACGGCGCCAATCTGTCCTGTGAGCGTGATCTGCAACGAGGCTCCGGACGATGACGCTCTGGTAGCCTGCCGCGAGCTGGGCGCATCTCTGGCCTGACAAAAACACCGCAGAAGGCAGGACGGATTATTCAAAGAGGAACACACGAGGAATTATTGTCAATAGACGGAATGTATCGAAGATTTTTTATCTCTGCGCACAGAAGCTGCTGGATGGCATCTATAATGGATAGCACACTATAAAGGATGGCTGTGGTGGTCTTAGTTCCACCACAGCCATCCTTTTTACTTCTTATAGTAATAGTCATATCTATTTGAGATATACTTTTATTAACCTATTCTACTAATTTTCCCCGTATTTGGATGAATCAGCACAAGCGGCAGTCTGCGGGTCTTTGCAATCCGCATTGCTACCCGTATGCTACCCGCTCCCTGCGGATCATTATTATACACTGCCACCAAGCAGTCGGCGCATTGCACCATGTAAGCTGTGCGCTCTTCATACCCCCTGCGCTCCCACTCCCCTGCTACCCATTACAAATTGGTCGCAGTTCTCCTTTAGGCGATGCAACCTTTCACGACTTTTGGGGTCCCATCGTTCGTCATGACCTGGAAAGGGATACACAAGCACAATTTTCAATTCCGGGCATTCTTCCTGCCATCGCATTTCCAACAGGATCTCACCGGCCCATAGATCGACACCAAGTGCTCCACCGACATAGTACCGACATACTCCACGCCGGTACAGTTCCGCAAAAACATCGTGCAGCCGCTTCTTCAGGCGCTTACACGAGGTCATATATTCCTGATATTTGAATTTAAACTGCGTAGGCCGTTGACTAACAACAGCACACGAATAAAACTTGTCCACCTCATTTCCTCCTTTTCAATAGTACAGTAATATAGCCCATTATACTTGCTATGGCTGAGTAAGTTCAACTATGGCCGCTTAATTTTTTATGTTATAGCGGATAAAATATAGCTATAGCATGGAGGGTTACGAATGGGCGAACTTTTGAAAGAAATGGGCCAGCGAATGCTGGACCGGCGCAAACAACTGAATTAACACAAGAAACTCTGGCTAAAATGGCACATGTAACCCCGCAAACTATTTCAACTGCCGAACTGGGCACAAAAGCCATGCGGCCTGAAACGATGCTGAAGATCTGTGATGCGCTTGATATCAGCACAGACTATCTCCTGCGCGGTCGGGTCATAGAAGACGATGCACGCCTGCTTCATCAAAAGATTTCTTCATTGACACCCAGCCAGTACCGCCATCTGGAAGATATTATTGACAGTTATATTGCTGCCATTCAAGAACAGAAAGAGGTATAGGATGAGGCTTTATCTGTCTCCCCTATACCTCTTTTTTATTATCTACGGAATGCAGCCATTGTACTGGCTATCAGGTTGCAGGTCACATCATCAATCTCCGGCGCTTCTCCCACTTCCGGTATATACTCTGGCTTCTGCGCCTGTACATTTGATGTCGAAGCCGCTTTCTCTTCTTCCATTCGGCAGACGCCCGAGGCAGCCAGTAGGCTTTTCGGTTTGTCCTGTCTCTTGCCGCATGATCTCACGTACAATGGCTTCGATGGCGGCTCTGTCAATGACCGGAGTCATCGCTTTCAAAGGCTGTGGGTCATCTGCAAAATTCGCATTATAGTATGTGATTGCGTTGGCAATATACTGGGATTTGCTATGGAGGCTGAAGTTCCAACAGTTCAACGGCAGCCCGCTGTACGGGATCGCCAATATTGAACCGCAGGGAAAAACGCCCCCGTTCCTTTTTGGCCGCCATACCCATCACCTACCCGCCGTTTCCAGTCGATAGAGGTATTCAAAACCGGCCGCATTGGCGTTGATATTGGAGACGAACAACGGCTTACCCACCTTCCAGAAGCCTCAATCTGCCGGCGCAAAAGAATGGCGCCGCCGCCCACAAAGACCACCGTGCAGTAGCGCAAGTCCAGCATCCGCTCCCGGAGCGTGCTGAACAGGTCGTTGACGAACTCCTGTGCCAGCTGCTCCACCAATCGGACTACCGACGGCGGGTACTGCGTCTGCTTGCCGGTGAGGATGGCGTCCACATCCCCCTCATCCAGCAGCAGATCCAATTCCGCGTTGCCCCTGGACCTGATCTTATTGTAAAGCAGGATCACGCCGTTTTCCAGCGAATCACAGGAGCTGAGGTCAGCTTTTCCGTTTTTCATCAACAGATAGTCTGCCGTGAAACCGCCAATGTCCACCACTACCGCCTTGGCCTCATCCATGAGCGTGTGAAGCATGGTTGCCGCCGCCGCGTATGCTTGGGGATAGCAGGCCACATCATCAATGCTGATGGCGTAGTGCTTGTCCCGGTACTGGAACTCGACGATCCCTTTCTTCTGGAAATAGGCAGTGAACTTTTCCGCCTGGGCTCCGAAGTGGGCCGGCGGCAGTCCCACCGGCAGCTGGATACGGTACAGTTCTTTCTCGTCAACGCCGCGGGCCGTCAATTCCTCAGAAGCTGTAAGGCTGGCCGTCATCATAAATGACGATCTTTTCTGTTCCGCGCCACTGGAAATGCCGCCCCAGGACTCGTCCCAGCTTGCGCCGGAGAACGGGCCGCCGGGCAACCTCATGGAGATTTTTCCGGCTGTGGAACTCATAACGAGGCATGAGCATTTCCGGAACGGAAAGGTGGCGCCACTCTGCGCCATCCATATCCTCTCCATTTTCCACAAAGACATGGAACGGCTCATAGGGCAGCCGAATATTCTCCTGCCATCCGTGTACTTTACCGGCGCCGATCTCCTGAAGCCAGGTGAACCGGATCTCCAGCATCTTCATGTCACCTGGCCTCTGCGTCAGCCGCAGGACGGCAAAGGAACTGCAGTCACCGGAAATCAGCCGGGTTTGTGGCCGTTGCTCCAGTTGCTGGAGTTCACTGCTCAAAATGGAAAAGCTGCAGGGGGATTTTCGAGTCCAGGATACAGTCCTGATATCCAGCATTTCCTTATTGCATTGTAATTTTACCAGTGTGCGGTCATTCATAAGATTCATCCTCCTTCTGCGGCGCTGTCATGCGCATCGCCGCCTGGTCTACGAGGAAAACAGCCCCCGTATATTGCTCTTTGTAGGAAGTTTTCGCGGCGCCTCCCATAGAATCCAGATACTGCTGTCCATTCTTGGACTTGGAGATATACACATAGAACTGGCTGCCGATATACTGATCGCGGTCATAGCAATCCTGATAACACCTCGCCAGCACGGCTACGGCACCGATGGCTGCCGCTTTCTGTGTCACCAGGGAAACGGCCATCTTCATTGTGGTTTCCGCTTCTTCATCGTTCAAACCGGAAGTGTAAATGCACTCCAAAAAATAGGATCAGCATTTCATCGCTGGCTCCCATTTTGCCCGCCGGCTGCTCCTGTGCCAGATCGGCAAAGGAGAAATCAAAGTCCGCGGGCCTCTGGAACGCCCCTTTCGTCAGCCGGATGCAGGCGCGGCCCACAATGTCTTCACCTTTCCGAATCAAGATCATCTTCTTGTTGGAATCGAAGGCTGCCAGCAGGCAGTCCCTCTGGCTCCCCGTCCAGCAGGAGAGGCAAGTGCTGTGGGGCAGTTCGCCCAGCCGCATCGTAAAGTAGAAATCATCCGCTTCTTCCGCAGAGAATAGCCCCCGCTCCAGCGTGAGATTGCGTTTCCATGCTGCCTCCTGCACCTCGCTGATGGGATAGCGAATCTCCCGCTGCAGGTCATCGGCAAAATATTTCAGCGCATAGAATTGGCCCATCAGTTCGGCCTGTACGATCCTTCTCAGGGCCTCGACAGCCTTATCGTCACCCTGCAGGTAGCCGTACAGAGCACGCACCATCGCACTGCCGCCGCGCAGCAGGAAATTGGTGACCGGCTCCCTGTGCTGCTCCACAAATTCATCGGTAATGGAAAACCTTTCTTTCAGGTCAAGCCAGTCCCGATCCATCGTCAAAACAGCGGCACGAACCTGCGTCCAGTTTTTCTGTCCGGCAATCACCGCCCCGTTGTTGAGCGCAAAGATCGCGTCCGCCTCGGACTGCATCTCCGGGATAAATACCCGCAGCTGCTCATATTTCCGCAGAAGCCACATGGCCGTCCTCCTGGTCAGGCCGCGGATGTGTCCAAAAGCGCCTCGATACCACTCACTGAACGGCTTTTCCAGCAGACACCGGGCAAGCTGTTCCAGTTCCTGGTCTTCCATGTGGTGGCTGACCAGCCCATGCTTCAATAGCTGGCGCAAAGTGAGCAGCCGTCTGTCCACGGAAAGGGGCGTCAGCATGGCGTAGAGCCGGACATAGATTTCATCCTGCTGCCACAGCAGCCACATCTCTTCAAAGGTGTACTGCCTGCCGTCTTCCAGCAGGTCAAAATGGCTGCTGCCGCGTTCTACTGTATCGCACGCCTGCAGGTTCCTGGCTGTGAGGCTGTTGAGGTTGCAGTGTTCACAGAACTTATCCTCAAACAGCAGCGCATACCGTCCCAGCGAAAGAAACAGCTCGCTGTGCTCACTCACCAGATCCAGAAAATGCTTCTTCCCATGCCGCACTGCATAAGTGAGGATAGGGAATTGATGGCGCCGGATAGAGCTGAAATCCAGATGGAGCCTCCCGGAGTACAGGGCGTTGAGATAGCTCAGGTCATTTCGCAGGATCTCCTGCCGCTGTCCTTTGTCCAGCGGCGCTGTGTGCGAGATAAACCAGTTAAGGTCATACTGCCCCGCATGATTTTCCAGCCACCGCTCAAAAAAGGCATCGAGGTCTTCGGTATCATATTCAAAGGCGGCCAGCAGGCGACGGAATTTCATCACATCGGCCGTCTCTACCCAGCAAAGGTCTTTGAGCCGTGCCGCGTTCAGATCAAGCGCCACCCCCTGCCGGTAGAGCAGTGTCAGGACCCGCTGAAGGGGCTGGTTCTGTTCCAGCAGCTCCAGCGCCTCGCGCGTATTGTTGTTCCAGTTGAACAGGTACGGGCCGAGAAACGGCTGCCGCATCATGTTCTTCTGTGCGTCCGTCAATGCGGATAATTCCTCCCGTTCTGTGGCCGGGAAGGCATTGATGTTGTCAATGATGGCCTCTCCTTCTTCCTCATACTTGATAAACGGCAGGTAGAATTTCATGTAATAAAATCGCAGGGACAAAGGGATATCCGTTCCCGCTGCCGCCAGCACCTGTTCTTTGGGATACTGCGTCAACTGCTCATCGCAGGCTACAGCCGACTGGAGCATACTTGTGATCGACCGGTCATCCACCCCATCATTGCACAACGCATGGTAGAGCGCCGCAAATTCCGGCGTCCGTACAAGTTCCTTCTGAATTTGCGTATTGTCATTTCCGGTGCGGAGCCTGTTCTGTAATTGAAAAGACTCCACCCGCTCGCAGGTCTGGTCCAGGGCATCCTCCGGGAATTTTCCCGTCAATCCCAGTTTCAGGCCGCTGCTCTCCATGCGGGCGAGCAGGGCTAAATGTTTCAATGTGTTTGTCATGCTGCTTCACCTCCTACGATGGTTTGCACCATTGTCAATATCTCTCTGCGCGGCCGAGGCTCATACATCACAAGACTCCCGCACAGCCCAAAAAATTTCCACATTTCCGCCGCCTCAAGGGTCTGAGCGCAGCCTGCCGGCCATTCCAGCAATTTTTCATAGACCATACCCAGCGCAGCTTTCCTGATCTCACCAAAATGATATCCGTGCATGAACTGGATCAGGGATTCCGCGCTGCCATTATAGCAACTTGCCAGTTTCTCCTGACATTTCATGACCTGCTGCTGCCACTGGCGTTCCTTTTCCTGTTCTTCCTGTTCGGCGGTGGCTTTTCGGTCGGCCTCCATTTCTTCCTTGGAATAGAACCGCTCCTTTAACTGATTTACTTCGTAGCCATTGCAGGCATCGTGTGTCAGAAGCTGCCGCAGCACAGACGCCAGCAGCGGTTTGTCATAGATGCGCTGGATTACCGGGGCCTTCAGGGCACAGAGGACAAACGAATCATAGTATTCCGGCTCTGTCTGAAAGAGCGAGGCATCGATCCAGTCATAAAGCTGGCGGTGCTGCTCCGCTGTCAGGAACGGCCGGACCATAGAGAACGATTGGACTTTTTTGTTATAATAGCTTTCCTTCTTGACAAACTTCTGGTGGAAATAAAAGTTATCTCCGAAAATTTCCTGTAGCTGGGAGAAGGTGTACTGGCTGAACAGCTTTTGCGCGAACCGAAAGCACCGCCAGCTGGAGATTTTCAGCACATATTCCTCTAAAAGCTCCAGAGGATGGGCACGAGCCCCGTCCCCCTTGTGCTGCTCAAAAAACTGCCACAAATTGATCTCCTTTCGCTCCACCAGCAAAACAAAGCTGCGAAGCGTAAGCCAATGGCGCTTGTTAAAATACTCAATATATTCCACACCAGTCAGGGCCTGATACCGCGTAAGCCAGCGCCGCAGCGGGATCGCCGCACGGGAACGGAGCATCTGCACGGTAAACAGTTCCGCATATTCCTCATTACTCAGCTCGTTTGCCAGAATGTCGTATCGCGGGTCGAATACATCGAAGCGATAAGGGAACTGTCTTTTAATTGTTTGATTCATCCAGAGGATAGTCTGGGGGGCTGTGGGTGCAAGCCCCGTCTGGATGGCTGCCCAGAGATCCTGATATCCCTCGTACCTGACCTCAAATTTCTTGTAAACCTGGAACAGCCAGCTGATGTACGCATAGATCTCTTCCGGCTGTCCATCCGGGCCGTTCAGCAGCATTCGGACGCAGGCCACCGCGATCTTTTCCGCCACAATGCCTTTGGATGAGAGCCGGTCCGGTATCCGGTCGGCCCACACCGCCAGGGAATTTGCCATTGTAATCTCTTCCATGCTGTACCCGGCAGTATGCAAAACCGAAAATTCCCGGCTGTCCGGCTTCATGTTCATGTAGGGCAGCTTCATCAGCGTCCGCAATACCAGATCGTTTTTTCCCCGATAGCGTTTTGCCTCTTCAGCGTAGAAACGGATGAACCATTCCAGCACGCCAAAATCCCGTGCCATAGAAATCGTCCTTTCTGGTCCAAACAGCCGCGTCAGCTGCGGCCGCATGGCCTGATAGCCGGTCTCCGGATCATCAAACAAGGAGAGCACAAACAGAGCCTCCTCCGTCCTGGCGTATTCCCTGGCGGCCAGTTCATCCAGCCGCGTGCGGCGCCGGAGAGTGTCGGTTTCCAGCAGATAGAGCGCGCCTTGCAGGTAAACATCCGTCCCGGCGGTCCTGCGAAGTTTTTGAATAAAATCGTTCCGCTGATTGCCCACAAACATTGTGTCGGCCTGGCATCGGCGGGTGTAGCCCAGGGCCAGCGCCAGCGCGCGCAGGATGCGTATGTCTGTCCCCAGTTTTTCCTCGAAGCGTTCCAGCACTTCGCCGGGATAGCGCAGGCTGTAAGCTTCAAAATAGCCGGAAACATTCTGATCTCTCTGCCAGATCTGTCTCACTTCCTGCTGGCGGTAAAGGATTCTCGCCTCACCGTCCTGGGCTGTCTGTACGACCAATTCAGCAAAGGCGTGATACAGCGTAAGATCTATGTCCTTCTGGAAGGTGCTGTATGCAGGTATAATTTCTTGGGTCACAATATTTCCCTCCTTTTCACTGCGGCCAATGCCCGCCGGTAGAATAGTTCCATTCAATCGTCCCATCTTCATAGATTTGCGGTCCGTGCGCAGTCAGGCTCCAGCCGTCGGACAGCCTTGTGAAATAGGCTACCGTTTCCCACGGGCAGCTGCCCTCCACAAAGCCGGTGCAGCGGTACTGTTTATTATTGCGGTTGGTATAAACGCGATTGACAACAGGGATGAAATACTTTCTTTCCATATGGTGTTCCTCCATAAAAATATAAGGAGAGGGCGCAGACCGCCCTCTCCCCATTGTCAAACTCTGATGACCCGGCTGGTTAAGCCACACCGGCCATGCGGAAAAATTCCTCCGGCGTCAGCACCGGGATATCCAGTTCCCGCGCCTTGGACAGCTTGCTGCCGGCTTTCTCGCCGCAGACCAGATAATCGGTCTTGCGGGTCACTGAACTGCCGGCCACCGCCCCCAGCGAGGCGATCAGGCTGTTCATCTCGTCGCGGGTGTAAGGCTCGACCTTTCCCGTGACCACAATGGTCTTTCCGGAAAAAGGATTGTCCCTGTTGATAGTCTGGTTGTCGGCCTCCACCGGTTTCTGAATGTTCATCATCATCTGCAATTCCTCCCAAATACAGAAATTTTCTTCTTTGCTAAACCACTCTTGAATGTTGTTGTGCAGCGTTTCCCCAAAGTCCGGGAGCTGTCGGAAGTCATAGCCCCCATAGACGGCATCCCGGAATTCGTCCAGACTGCCGTGAAATTCCCGGCAAAGGACCTTGCTGGCGGTATTGCCGACCATCGGGATGTCCATAGCGATAACATACCGCTCGAATGTCGTGCTGCGGCTCTGCTGGATGGCGTCCCAAAGACGCTGCCAGGACTTTTCACCGAAACCGTCCATCCGGATGATCTCATTCCTATGTTGATCCAGGCGGTAAATGTCCAGATAGCTGTGTATCCAGCCGCGGCCAATCAGCTTTTCCAGCGTTCCTTCCGACAGTCCCTCAATGTTCATGGCCTTTTTGCTCACAAAATGGACGAACTGTTTAAAGCGCCGGGTCTCGCAGGCGGCGTTGTCGCAGAACAAGGTCTTGATGACCCGTTCCTCGCCGTTTTCACCGCGGCCACTGGTTTCGTGGATTCTGGTCGGCTCTCCGCAGCAGGGGCACTGGTGCGGAATCACGGCATCCATAGAAAAATTGCCCCGGTCCAGGTTTTCCTCCACATGGGGAATGATCATGTTTCGCTTGCTCACCAGGATACGGCAGCCCGGCGCCAATTCCAGATCCTCAATGAAGGACAGGTTGTGCAGGCTGGCTCTGGACACTTCGCATCCATCAATCTCCACCGGCTCAAAAATGGCAACCGGGGCAATCTCGCCGGTGCGGCCGGGCGTCCATTCAATCGTCTGGAGCTTTGTCTGGAACAAATCATCCTCAAATTTGAAGGCAAGGCCGTCCTTGTAGTGATGGCCCGTGCGCCCGCAGCTTTTGGACAGCGCGATGTCGTTGTAAGTAATAACGATACCGTCAATGGGAATATCAGCGTCCGCCGCATACTCCTTGAGCTGACGGATACCGTCCTCGGTTTCCTTCTGCGTCAAAGGGCGCTTGGTGACCATGTACTTGCAGGGCAGAAAGCCCAGCGGCCGCAGCGCCTTGAGGCGCTCCGACTTGCGAGGCAGTTCCTCCATGCCCTCCAGCACATTGAATGGCATGAACATCAGTCGCCGTCCCAGGCAGGTCCCGGCGTCAAACAGGCGCACCGAGCCGGCCGCCAGATTGCGGCCGTTCTTGTAGGGTTTCCCATCGCTGTCCACCAGAGTGGTCTTCAGCTGTTCAAAATCGCTGGGGCGGATGAACGCCTCGCCGGTGACCACCAGGCGGTCTTCATATTGGATATTCTCGGGGATACCGCCAATAGCGCGGGTGTTGTGGGTCACGATTTCGCCCACATCACCGTCGCCCCGGGTAGCTGCCTCCACCAATTTGCCCCCTTCATAGGTCAGCTTGATGGTAAGGCCGTCCAGCTTGAGCATGAACATCACCTGATGCTCTCCCATAAAGCGGCACAAATCCTCCGCATTCTTCACTTTATCCAGAGACAGCAGCGGAATCGAGTGATTTGTTTTTTCCAGTTTGCTGACCGCCGGGTATCCTACGGTATTGGTGGGCGAATTTGACATCTGGACGCCCGTTGCACTTTCCAGGTCCTGCAGTTCCTCAAACAATCGGTCATAGACTGCATCACTGACGCTTGGGCTGTTGAGATTGTAATACTCATTCCGGTAGCGGTTGAGCCGGTCGTTCAGCTCCCGCTGCTTCATCAACAAATTCTGGTCCATCAGGCCGCCTCCTTTTCTAAAACACGGAACGCCATAATCAGCGTCTCCGCCGTATGTTCGCTACGGGTGTACGACTTACACACCCCATCTTCAAATTCCCAGGTGCGCGCGGCTCCCCACCAGAGGATGGCGCCGCGCCCCTCGTTTGCCGCATTGAGCTTCGGATCGGGCGGATTGAGCGTTTTGGTATAAAAGCCCTGGGTATTGACCCAAGTGACCTCCCGCAGCTGCCCAATGCACCCCGGCCGGCAGTGACCGATAACTTCCAGACGCATACCAGGCCGAAGAACGCGTTTGAGCTGGTTCAGGTTTTTAATCATGCCGCACCATCCTTTCCCTGTCCGGGGCATACCGGCCAAAATTCAATTCCCGGATGATGCTCTGGATCGTCTCATCATCATCCCATTTTGCAGTGAGGACGGCCCGTTCCGGCCCTTCTCCCACATGAACGCTTACCTCGCTGCCATAAATCTGCATCAACACATCAGGGCGCTGGGCGCAGACCACGGCCAAATTGCCAAGCTGTTTCATTTCTTCTCCTTTCACGCCGCATAGAGCCAGACCACAACCGGCCGGCTCAAGTCGGCAACCACATAATTTTTCCGCACATGAACCGGGCGGAAATTTCCGTCAAACTCACATTCGGTACTCTGTTCAATACGCCCGCCGGTCTGGGCCAGATGTTCCCGGTAGAGGCGCAGGATACGCAGGCGCTCTTTGGGCGTGTCACTCTCCCTACACCGAAGATTGGAGCAATACACATACCGATGCGGCTCGTCTTTGAGAAGAAAGCCATAGGTCATGTACCGCCGGCACTTGTGTTCCCGCTCCCGCTCGATGTGCTTTACATAGGCTACACCAGCCCTGCCGCCTTGGGTCAGGCAGAGATAGCCCATTTTCTGACGCTGTTCGTCTGACAACGAGATCTGCTCCATTTTCTGCCCCGGCAATCCTTTAAAAGCCCGGAAACTCTCAGGCGCATACCTGTAACCGCGTATCTCATACTCAAATCCTTTTTTCCCCATCAGGGACCTCCATTCTATAAAAGTGGGCCGGACGCCCCAAAGGACGCCCGGCCATTGAACCTGTCTCACGCGGCAGCAGGGAGTGCCTGCGGCTGCATGACTTCCGTATTTTCCATCAAATCGGCCAGCAGCACCTCTGCCAGCAGATGGCCGGCAAGATGCCCGGTGTGAATAATCACACGGTCTTTCTGCATCTGGATAAATTCCTCCTTCCGCAGCTCACGGCTCCGTTCGGCCAGCTTCAGGTCGCGGCCGGTAAGACGGGTTGCTATGACCTTCTGCCATTTGAGCAGAAATTCCGTCGCCTGTTCGATGTCCTCATGTTGGCGGTCAAACAGGGTGCGCTTCTGCCGCACGGTACCATCCGGCTCGATTTCCAGCGTGTAATAGGGGTCTTCCGGTTCATTTGTCCGGCGCAGGAACATGATGAAGCTTTCCCGGCGTTCCATGCGGTCATAGTACCGCTCGCCGGCGCCATCATTGCCGACACAGTGATGAAGCATCCGCCCCTCCTTGATGATCTCAAAGATGTTTTGGGGCGCAAGCACCGTGTAGTCGCCATCGCTGTAGGCATATTTTTTCTGCAGTTCCACACAGATGGCGTTGACATGGGGATATTTCGCCGCCATTTTCGATGCCTGCTCTTCCAGACTCCCGGCTTCACTCTGAAGGACCAGTTCATCGTGCCGCTGGCGCAGTTTGCGCACACGGTAGACGATCTCATCGCTAGTGTCATAGTGCAGCCGTTCCGCCATAGCAAGATAGTCCTGCCAGGTGGTCAGCGCCTGCTGGCAGCTGCCATCAAAATACTCTTTTTGCCGCTCCAGATAATTTCTGATCTGCACCAGGCTCATTCGGTCTGCGATAAACACCAGATCCCTGGGGCTGATCCGTTCCTTTTTTGCTCCAGCGCAGCATGTCGTCCGTGATACGCTGTCCGGTCCGCTTCTCAAGCTGCAGCCAGGCCAAAGTCTCTGTGTCTCCGTCCAACTGGCGCAGGCGGCGGAATTTTGAGGCATCCAGACCCAGAGCGCGGATCAGCCCGGGCTCACTGGGGTTCAGCACCAGCTTCCGCACGTTGTCGCAGTTATGGAAACACTCCTTTGTCAGCCGCTGCAGTCCAGCCTTCCAGATCTGCTCCATCTGGGGAAGCCTTTTCCAGACTGCCAGGTATTTTTCGGGATCAGTGATCGGATGGCTTCGTATCCACTCAACCAAGCCGGTCTGGCGAAGTTCTTTTTTCCCCAGGCTGGACAAAGTCTTTCCATACACCCGGCCGGATTGATCACCATAATAAGCATAATAGCAGGGGCTTCCCGCGATCCAGCGTGTTTCCCGCTGGCAGTACATCCCCCAGTAATAGGAACGGATTTCGCCGGTGCGGTCATAAATCGAACGCCGGAACTCATGCCAATAGGGCTCGCTGTGCGGCAGGGTATCCTTTCGGTAGGTCCTGTCCGCCCGGAATTCCCGAACGACAAATCCATCCCTGCACCGCTGGACCAGATAAGCATAATACTTATCTGTTTGAAAATAGCCTGCGCGCCCCAAAGCCTTGAACACCACAGGATGGCGGCAGCGGATACAGCGTCCCTCTTTGTTGTGGTAGGGATGCCCGGAAATGGGCACCTCCTTCCCGCAGAAAGTGCAGTAACCGGTTTTGGCTCCGCCGCGCTTGTAGTGGTAAAATATAAAATTTTCCCGCACGGCCACCTTGTCGGCCCAACGCTTCCAATCTTTCGGCAATTTCGGAACCTGCGCCAGATCCTGGTCCCACGGGTCGGTAATCCGTTTGTGGCGCCGCTCCAGCTGCTCATCCCGCACATTCCGTTGAAAATCGAGAATGCCGAGGGCGCCACCGCGCTCGCCGGAAAAATAGTCTTGAACCAGGGCCGCATCTTCCTCGCTGACCCAACAGGTAGCGTAGTAGTTCCTGCCATGCCATTCCAAACGGTCTAATTTGGCGTCCCGCCATTTTTTCTCCAAGTGATCGTAGGTCAGAAACTGGCGGTTTTCCTTGTCGAGAAACACCTCATAGACAGGGTTGTTTCCATCCAGCCGCAGATGATCCGGCAGGAAAAAAGCGGCTTTCAGAATGCCATCCTGCACCAGACAATTCATATATGCGAAATAGGTGCGGGTAGTATAGGTATGGCCGTAATAAGTCGTCTCCTTTTTGGGCTCGTCCGCCATCGCAACTTCTTTCATCTCCGGCGATGCCGTCAGCATCGGCATCGCCAGAAGCATGGATTTCTTCAAATTAACTCACCATCCTTTTCTCAAGATCCACTCCATACCAGACATTGGGCAGAAGTGTCTTTCCATCAATGGTAGCCACCACGATCTGCTGGATGCTGCCGGTGGCCGGGTCCTCCTTGGCAAAGGCCAATACATCACCCTTCCGGCAGCCTTTGGCTATGGGGTCGGCGCCGCGGACGACCGCATAGCCACCCCGCGCTTCAGCCCTGTCCTTCCGAACATGCTTGTTCCACTTCCGCTTGGGGTGGTCTGCCATAAAGGCGAGGCCGTGGAGAAACAGTTCTTCTTTCGTCAGCCGCTTGAGGACCGTCAGTTCGGTGCAGGAGATCTTGGAATCCACCTCGTCCTCGTCGATGTCCCCGCCGGCATTGACGATATAATATTCCGAATGGTCGATATCTCCGTAATAGTTCAGGCAATCCAGCGGGTTCTCCGCACAGTGGAAGCCATTTTGCCGGCAGTTGGCCTTATCAGTCACATTGAGGCCCATCTGAAACTGGTAATCAATGCAGATCATGCCGGGACGAAACCCTTTATATGCAATCATGCTCTGCCTCCTCAGCCTGCTTTTGCCATGCCAAAATCCATCAGAGACATCTGCCCGTCAGCAGAAGGCTTTTTCTCCGGCGCCGGCTTAGGCTCCGGCTTTTTCTTCTCAGCAGGTTTTTTCTCGGTTTTCTTTTTCTTGGAGGACTTCACGGAAGACTTGCCATAGTAGGGGCGGGGGACAAATTTTTCTTCCTGCTCCTGGTCCTCTTTGGCGTCCGGATCGCGGAAATAGTCCTCCGACCACTGATAGCACAGGTCATCCGGAATATCGCAGCCATACCCCTGGCTGCCCTGGCCCGGCTGGATGCCGTTTGCTTTCAATTCGTCCTGGATGTACTCCCATGCCTTGCGGCTGATGTATTGGAAACAATGGACCATCGTTTTCTTCGGGTGCATGGTGAGACGGGCAAATGCCGGGTCTTCCAGGCACTTGGTCTGGATATACTCCGACACGCACTCCTTCATATTGCGCCGGGTCAGCTTTTCCACATCGCCGCTGACCCGCTGCATGGAGGCAGCCACCACCTCATCGTCACTCATGGCGGCCAAGCGGTCCATCTGTTCCTGCAGGGCCTTCTTCTTTTCCGCCTGTTTCGCCTCCCACTCAGCCTTCCGTTTGGCTTCGGCGGCCTCATGCTCGGCACGTCGCTGTTCCTCGTCAGCGTCCGCATTGGAGGTATCGGCCTTGGCAGGCTCCGCCTGCCCCTCATCGGCATTGTCCCCGTCATCGGTTTCTTCAGCGGGGGGCCCTGCCTCGTCAGGCTGTCCCTGCTTTTCCGGGACCTCGCTCAAATCTTCATCGTCCTCAAAAGCAGGCTGCGGCGCCGGCTCTGCGGCAGGCGGTACGGGCTGACGGTCAGCCGGCGGCACCGGCAGCTCGTCAAAGTTCTCCCCGTCCTCAAAAGCGCACTCGCGGGTGAGCGAGGCGGCAGACGGTTTGCGGCCTTCCTGCATATCCAGCGACATTTCCGAAAAATATCCCATAATAAACTCCTTTCCGTTGACAAAAATGGCATGGATCAGGATAAAACCTGTTCCATGCCATCGTTTACCTGTGTCACAGCACATAGAGTAGTGTGCTGAAGCTGTCGAAACAGTAACATATCACATTGGGATACTGCTCCGACCACTTTTTGATCCTGTCCTGCACCTCCTGGGCTTTCCGCTGGGCCGGGCCATTCCACGGCGGCGGGACCGTCACCGTAAAATATCCCTTATCCGTGCGGGGCCGCACATCAGCGTTCAGATGGGCGCATTGCTCCAGAAGCGCCAGAAGTTGCCCTCTCTTCGTCTCATTCACAACAACCATTGAAGCCTCTTTATGTCCCTTCTTTGATGTCCTTTTTGGCAAGCATGGGGGAAAACTTGACCTGCGGAAATTCATGCTCCCCATTGACATAGTAGTAGATCCTTCGTGGAGAATGGTCCAGTTCTACCACATCAGAGAGCGCCATTGGCCGCCCGTGGCAGCCCTCCGGCAGTTCCTCCCGGCAGTCAGCAAACAGGCGCTTCAAAATCTCTGCGTCGCTCTGTTCCACCGGGCAGTAGACTTCGCCAGACCCGGCCATGCGGTACATGGCGGCGGGCGGCTGTTCATAGCCGGCCTTTTGCAGCGCCGCAAGTTCCTTGAAAGCAAATGGGATCGCTTTTTGCTCGTCCAGTTCCAACTGATAGAGCACAAATCTCTGTTTCCGCCGCTGGGGTTCCAGCAGGGTGCCGAGGGCATCCCTGCCTTGCCGCAGGAAGGTTTCATGTTCCTCTCTGGTCAAACCAAGATACTCCGTCAGGCAGGTTTTGTTTTCAGCCAAGTGCTGCCATAGTTCGATGCAGTCCTCAATATGCGCCAGTTCACACAAACCGCGGAGGTACTGCGCCTTAAAACTAAGTCTATCGATCTCCTTTCTCCGTTGATTTTCCCGGCGAAGTGCCAGCTGCCAATCGTCAAATCCCTTATAGTTGGGATTCCAGGTCAGCCTCCGGCAGTTCATGCCATACTTCCGGGCCGTCAGATAAATTTTCGACGCCCCGGCCATCGTCATTTGATTGTTGTACTTGTCCATATCGTGGGCTTCAATGATTTCCTCCGTGCCGTTCTGCGCCAAAAGGGCAAACAACGGGTCCAGCGGGCTGGTGTTGTTGGCCCCGGCAATCGCGGCAAAGGTGCGCCCGGTCAGACAATGGGAAATATCTGCTTTCAGCAGCCCCTCGATCACATAGACCACCCGGGCGGATGGGTCACCGATCAGATGTACCGGGCTGCCGGAGCCTGTCCCGTCCGTCTTTGAGGAAGAGGAAAACCAGATGTACTTGGCCCCGGTTTCTCCGGCGGGTCATCCTTGTGTTTCAGCGGTACATCCAGCATGATCTGGAATCCCTGCAGCCGGCCGTCAAAGCCTATGGCGGGGATCAGGATGCCGGAGGTCTTCTTATAAAATGCCATTGTCCAATGGCCGCTGTCGTCCCGGTAAAATCCGGGTACGCCCTGCACCCTGCAGCCCTGCCTGATCAGCCGGTCCGTGATAGAGCGGCATAAGAAGGGCGGCGGGGTACTCTTAAAGCCCAGCGCCTCGATTTGTTCATCAGACAGCCCACGCTTTGGTGAGCGCAGATGTTCCCGATGTGCCGGCCGCAGTGTAAGCTGGACCAACAGCAGGGATAGCGTCTGGTGGATCTCCGCAGGGCTTGCTTTCTCTGACTGCGGCACAGTTTTTCGCTCGGAAGAAGAATGACCTGCAGCGGCCGCCCGGGCCCCCGAAGATGGGGACCCGGTGCTGACCGGCTGCTGTTGGGCTTCATTCCCGGAGCGTGCGTGTTCCTCGTGGGTATTGTCACACAGAGCTTCTGCAATTTCCCAATAAGCGTCAGAGGTCGTCGTGTGATTCAGTTTTGCATATAGCGCCAGCATTCCGCCATGTTCGTCGCAGTGATTGCACCGCCAGACATTTTTGACGAAATTGACATTCATCTGCCCGCGGCGGTCGCCGCAGAACGGGCAGTCCACATAGACGCTGTTTGCCTGCTGGCGCCTGACACGCAGACGCAGCAGTTCCACAACTTCCATGATACCGAAGGGAAATTCATCCGGGTACGAGCCCATCTGTCATTCCTCCCTTCATGCCCTCGCCGGCGGCCATATCAGCCGGCCTTTTGAAGCGAATCCAAAACCAGCTGTGCGGCCGCGCGGACCATGTTGTTCTTGCTCTTGCCCGGGATCAGGTAGTACCGCAGATTGACAGGCCGCTTCTCAGCCACCTGGGCAATCGTCATGCCCTTGCAGATGCCATCGTCTACGATGACCTGCTGGGCCTGTTCCAGCGTCATGACCTGCAGAATATCCTCCATAGGCGTGTCCTTCGTGTAAGAGGGGGTATCCACCGCAGTATCCGCCGCTCCGGCAGCGCCATCTTCGGGCTGCAGCGGCTCGGCGGCAGGTTCGGATTCCTCCGTGTGCTGGACCGGCAGCTCCGTTACATTGCCGCGGACGGGCAATTCATGCGACTGTTCGCTCTCAGCCACCGGCTGCTCTGTCTTTGGCGAAGGCCCAACCGGGAGCGTATCGAATGTCTTCGCCGGCTCCACCGGCAGGTGCTGCTCCACCGCTTCCGAAGCAGTGTTTTCCTTCGACGGGGCCGTTGTCACGGTTGCCGCCTTTTCGGCCTCAAACGCCCTCTGCGGCGTTTTGATGGGGCTGGCAGGGGATTTCACCTCAGCAGGCGTATCGCCCTTCTGCGGGGCGCTGTGGGGCTTCTGCGGCGGTGTCGTGCGTGCCGTCGGCCCGGCAGGCGGTTCTGCGGCCTTTTTGACAGCCGCTCCGGAGCTTTTCTCCATCAGTTCAGCCTGGGCGCCGGCGCTGATCAGCTGGATGCCAAAACCGGCGTCCGTAAGGGCCTGACTCAGCGCCTCATTCTGGGCGGCTTTTACGAAATCGCGGCTGTCCTGAGTAGTCTGCTGGGCCGTGCTCATACTGAACGGCTCCGCGTCACTGCGGTCCAGAAACACCTTGGCCTCAAAAATCGCCATCTGCTCTGTGATCCGCAGCGCCGTCAGACTCATACGGCCGTTGGGATGGGCCATGCGGAACCAGAGTTTCTGATAAGGCAGATCCAGCTTCAGGGTGTCCTTGGTGCGGCGGAGGAACTTGAGCGGGTCAAAGCCCGGCACCTTGTTCAGTTCAGAGGCCGCAGGCACAGCTTCGTACATCGTTTTCGCATTGCTTTCGTTCATGTTATATACTCCTTCCTGTGTAATAAATAGGAGACGCCGGGCAATTTTCTGCACCTTGCGCCTCTTTTTTAACCAGCGTATTTCAGTTCTTCTTCCAGAGCTGCCGGGACCGGGATTCCGGCCCGCTTGGCATAGGCCTTATAGTACATACCGATGCGCGTGCCCAGAAGCGTATTCCGCTTGACGATTTCATTCCGGTGGATCGCCATAAACAGCACCTGCTTTTGGCCGATCAGCACCACGCGCTTTTTAGCACGGGTGATTCCGGTATAGAGCAGGTTGCGGTAGAGCATGATGCTATGCGCTTTCAAAAGCGGCATGATAACCGTTTCATACTCAGAACCCATTGCCTTGTGGATGGTGGTGGCGTAGGCAAGGTCCAGATTGACCATATCCTCTACGCTGTATTCCAGTTCTCGGCCCACACCGAAGTCCAGACCGATACGCTTGCCATCTTCATCGTCTTTGATATAGCGGATAAATCCCAGGTCGCCGTTGGACACCTTGGCGGTGTTTTTGGTCTGCATGATCCGGTCGTTTACCCGGAACACTTTGACGCCGATTTTGATTTCTTCCTCGGCAGAGCGGAACGGGTTGACCACCTCGCGGATGGCCTCGTTGAGTTGTTCCGCCGACGCGGCGCCTTCCGAACGGAAGGGGGACAAAATCTGCACCCGGTCAATGCCGCTTTCCGCGATTTCCCGGCAGTAACGGGCGATGATCCGCTCCGCGGCCTCTGCCTGGTTATCGCTTGCCATAAATACAAAGTCCGGCCCAAAGTACAGCTTGGTGTTGCCCTCGTTGATAAACTTGGCGTTATAAGCAATCAGGCTGTCCTTGGACTGGCGGAAGATCTGGTCCAGTACCGTGACGGGAATCAGGCCGCAGTCGATCAGTTCGCGGAACACATTCCCGGCGCCCACGCTGGGGAGCTGATCGGGGTCGCCCACAAGAACGACACGGGCCCCATCCTTGATGCGGGAAAAAAATTTGTCTGCCAGCCACATATCCACCATAGAAAACTCGTCCACGATGATCAGGTCCGCCGACAACGGCTCCTGCTGTCTGCTGCGGTTGGCGTCATCTTCTTCACTGCCAAGGCCCAGGCCGCTGTGGAGCGTCCGCGCCTTGTCAAAGCCAGTGCTTTCCGCCATGCGACGGCTGGCACGGCCGGTCGGTGCCATCAGAACGATTTCACCTTTCGGGTGCAGGCGGCGGTAGACTTCCAAAATGGTCTTGAGCACCGTTGTCTTGCCGGTGCCGGGAGAACCTGTGATAATGGACAGGCTGTGGCGGTAAGCCGCGTAGACCGCTGCCTCCTGTTTGGAAGACAGCACAAGCCCCATTTCACGCTTGACCTGCTCCAGCGCCTGCTCAATGCGCTCCGGCGCAGACGGCTCTATTAGCCGCATGGCAATACGCCGGGCCGTTTCATCTTCCTGTGCGAATGTGCGGGGCAGGTAGATGTTATCTTTGACGGATACCACCTCGCCATGAAGAATCATGTCCTGAAGCACATCCGCGACCTCCTGTTCATGAAGCCGGAGAGACGGGACGGGGATTTTTGCGTTGAGAAGCCGAAGAGCCTCCTTCCGCAAAGCTTCACCAGGCAGGAACAAATGTCCTTTGCCGCCCTTGCTGTCCTCCAGCGCCCAGAACAGTGCGCCTTTGACCCGCATGGGGTCATGCAGGTCACCGCCGTTTTTCTGAACAATGGCATCTACGCGCAAAAAGCCAAATCCGGATATCTGGCACAGTTCGAACGGACTCTTTTTCAAGATGTCCACACTGGCTGGCCCGAAATACTGATAGATCTTGAGCGCCGTTTTCGGCGTGATCTTGAACGGGGAGAGCAGCGTCATCAGGTCTTGGAGCATCCGGCTCTCCGCATACGAGGTTTTAATGTCCTCCAGCTTGCTTTCCGTAATGCCCTTGACCTCCAGCAGCCGCTCGGGATGGTTTTGCAGAATATCCAGCGTCTCCACGCCAAACCGGGAGACGATCTGTGCGGCAGTCGCCGGCCCAATCCCTTTGATAAGGCCCGATGCCAGATAGCCCTCCACGCCGCCCTGGTCTTGGGAACGATCTCGCGCCACTGTTCCACCTGAAGCTGCACACCATATTTGCCCTTTGTCCATTCGCCGTCCAGTTCCAGCTCTACCGCGTCCGTGCGGGGCAGTTCATAGCCCGTCGCAACAAAGCGGATCAGATGATCTCTGTACCGGCGGGTGGAACGAGCCTCCTGGGGCACCTCCTTATCAGCGGTTTTCACGCTGATGATACAGAACTTGTTCACCGGGTTGTGATAAATCGTCCCGTCATAAGTTCCTTTATGGATCACTTCTTTTTTCCCTCCTTTTATGCCGCCTCGCCGTCACACTTGACTACGAACCGGCGTGACACTGAAACAGTCACATACTGTTCGTAAATGTCCGGGTGGTCCAGCTTCAACCGTTTCAGATTATCCTTGTCGATACCAGGGGTCCGTATCGGATTGTAGGTGACGGTATAGTTCACCCCATCCTGCTGGCAAATGGCTTTGCAGCTTTTCCCCATTTTGGCAATGATGGCAGCCTTCAGCCGCTTCATATCTTCCTCAATCTTCTTGTTGCCGGCTTCTGCGCCTTTTTTCTTCCTGAAGCTGGAGAAAACGCATCAGCTTGGCCGTCAGAGATAAATCGAGTGACACAGCGGGGGCCTCCTTGTCAGCGGGGCCGGTGTACCGGCGCACGCTCTCGATCACGAGGTCTCCATCCTCGGTGTAAGGCGGCGGTGTTCTGGTAAGCACATGGTTTTCCCAGAAATCCTGTTCCAGAAAAATCATCTCATCCTCATAAGCTAAATCCCTCCTCATATCGCGGATAATGCACTCCTGCGCGTTGTTGCCATACAGGCAGCAGAAAAAACAGCGGTCCACATCCATGACGGCCATGTAATGCCGCCCCTGACACTCATAGTAGGCCGGAATGGTTTCCTCACCATTCAGCCACCAGTTATCTTTGGCGTTGTAGTTCGTTGTCTTGATCTCCAGAATTGCGGTCGTACCGTCCGGTAGTTCCACGAAATAGTCCACATCCGCCAGCATCCAGAGATACTCCGGGTGCTGGAACATCTTTTTGATCTGATAGATCTTGTAGCCGGTCCGGTGCTGGAAGATCTTCGCCACCAGCGGTTCCAACAGGTGTCCCATCTCCAGGGCCACCCAGTTGTCCTCATGGTCCTCGACCACGGCAATGTTCAGCTTGTCATAAAACAGATCCCGGGCCGTCCGCCACGGTGAAATGCCCAGCAGAGCTGCAACATCGCTGCCTCCAATACCTTTCCGGCGGTAGGCAAGCCATTCTTCTTCGGACAAGCCTGCCGTATCCACCAGCACCATGGGCTGATGCCGCTCTTTGACAGCCACACTGCCTGCCGGCATACTCAACACCCCCTCCGCGTCCTGCGGGGAATGACGGGCGCCCGAATCACCGGGCAATGCTTCTGTGCGGACTGGTTCAGTTTCTGATACTGCCGCCAGCTCTCCATCGGTTTCCTCTTACTCGTCAGAGACTCCTGACTTCGCTTTTTTACATTCATGTTCATACCTGCCTTCTGTAATTTTGATATATCCTCAAAGCCGTTTCCGGCATTTGGGCAGAAAAAAAGCGAGGGTGACAAAGGCCGTAACGCCTGATGTCCATAGCTGCCTATGAACCAAAGTCATCCTCGCTGATGGGAACAAAAGTCCCGGAAAAATAAAAAAGCCAGTAATATACTGGCCCAAAGGGGCGCAGTAATACTACTGGCACAAGTACAATCTTAACTGCGTGTGCAATGCAGATTTTTCAATCCGCGGTACAGAAACTAAGTCTGTATCCCACAAGGGGAGCGCACAAAAATCAATTACAGAAACAGTGTAGCACAACATCTTGCGTTAGTCAAGAAATATCGTCTATATATAGTATATTTCTGTTACTGAAAATGGCAATATGCAAATAAATTTATCTAAAGGCACAGGATTTGCAGAAATTTGGCCGCCATCTCCTATATATAGGGCGTACAGACATGGCATGGGATTCCGTAGCCAGTCTGCACGCTCTTTTTGTACCTTGACAAGCCCCATAACCTTTTCCATTGGAGTTATACAGGGATCGCGGACAGTGTGCGATGACCACATGGAGCCCGCCCACGATTGAAATACCGCACAGCGGGCCCTGGCAATACGCGGCGGAAAGCCCCGGCGCAGGAAATGGCCTTTGGAAGAGACCCTACACTTCCCGATGAATTTGAATGACTTCATTGTTTTTGTTGAAAACCTTTTCCTACAAACAGTAGAGGATATATGTAATTGCAAATAAAGGAGGGCAATTATGGAAAAAAGAAAACCCAATGACCTTTCACCGGATCAGTGCTTGGCGGTCGATACGGAATCGCTTTGCAAACTGCTCGACTGCGGGCGGCACACGGCCGTCCAGATCGGCGACCTGGCCCACGCCCGCATTACCATGAATTCTCGTGTCCTTTGGAGCGTTCAGCGCGTGAAGGAATATTTGTACGAGATCTCATGCTAACAGAACCTTGCCCATTCCGGGCACAGCAACACACAAAACATCGGGAGGTATCAGCCTATGCCAAAAGTTAGAAAAGACAACAAAGGCCTTACACGAGCGATATGGTATAATGGGAGCAAGAGATCCGAAAGAGGTGTTCCCATGAAGAATGAACAACAACGCCACGACATCAGCGATGCGGTATGGAGCCTGCTGGAACCGCATCTGCCAGGACAACGAGGGCAGTGGGGTGGAATAGCCCAGGATAACCGGCGCTTTATCAATGGCGTGTTTTGGATTTTACGCACAGGAGCACCGTGGCGGGATTTACCGCCGTTCTACGGGAAATGGGGTACCGTGTATCAGCGGTTCCGCAGATGGCGTGACAAGGGGATCTGGGAAAAACTGCTGGAAATTCTGGTTGATGAGCCCGATTTTGAATGGTTGATGATTGATGCCAGCCACTGTAAGGTGCATCCACATGCGGCAGGAGCCCGTGGCGGTAATCAGGACATGAGCCGTACAAAAGGGGGCTCAATACCAAGATTCACCTTGCCGTGGATGCAAATGGTATGCCGGTCCGAGTACTTATCACAGAGGGTACCCGAGCTGATTGCAAAGAAGCTATTCACTTGATTGATGGAATATCGGCGGAAACATTACTGGCCGATCGTGGGTATGACACCAATCAGATCATTGCTTATGCCGCTGATGCTGGAATGAATATCGTCATTCCGGCTAAACGAAATCGCAAGCAGCAGCGGGAGTATGACCGTTACTTGTATCGGCTTCGTCATCTGGTGGAAAATGCTTTTTTGCACCTGAAACGTTGGCGAGGCATTGCTACTCGATATGCCAAAACTACAACATCTTTTCTGGCTGCAGTGCAAATTCGTTGCATTGCTATTTGCTGTACTGTTTTGGCTTGATCTTGTGTAGACACTATTTATCTGGAGAGCAACACCATCTCTGTCAATCACAATTTGATCTACCGTGTGATTGATGGGAAAGCAGGCTTTCACATTACCACTCCCAAAACGGCAAGCGGTACTCGCACTATTCCCATCCTGTATCCGCAGGTTGCTGAACAGCTCCGCACATTGATTGAAGTCATGGACACCCTCTATCCGGAAGACCTTGTGATGAATGGGTATCATGGTTTCCTCTTCCGAAACCGCTCTGGTTACTTTCTCAGTGCCCACAATATCAATCGGGCCATCCAGCGTATCTCCATCGCCTACAACGCCGAAGAAATGGATCAGGCTGAACTGGAAGATCGTGAGCCGAGTCTATTGCCTCATTTCAGCGTACATAATTTACGGCACACCTTCTGCACCAGACTTTGCGAGAGCACCAACGACATCAAGTTTATCCAGCAAGTGATGGGCCACGCTGATTTTTCTACAACTATGGATATTTACACGCATATTACGCAAGAAAACATGAGGGAAAAAGCAGAGGCAATCAAGGGTAATTTGGTGCTAATGTGAAAATTGCAAAAAAGGGCAAATCCGCATAAAAAACACGGATTTGCCCTTCATTTTGGCCCGTCTGAAGCCGTCTGATTTCAAGCAAAAGTTGTAGAAAAGTTGTAGTTGTAAGCCCTTTTCACTATATCTTGTGCCGTCCGCTTCCATCAGGCACTACATATTGTGTTTTACTTGTCCAATGGCTTCATTGTGGGGAATAGGCATACATTCCCTCAAGAAAGGAATATGCCGCGATGTTGGCATCAAAAGTATCACAGAGTCTAACAATTGCCAAACTCTGTGCATTGGGGTTGCGGTTCGTCCTCAGAACGGTGAGCGCCTTGTCATGCAGAAGCAGATTGTACAGTTGCCGATCCACATTCAACAAATTCTCCTGCATGTTTTCCTCGTAAATGGACAGTGCCCGGATATTCAGCCCCTTCACATGATTTATGGTGAAAGAGAGCGTCAAAAGATTGCAGATGAAAAGCAGCGCCAGAGCAAACCCACAAGCAGAAGAATTCTCTTGATCAGAGCTATGCGTATCGACTGTAAATGCTTGCTGTTTGGCTCCATACTCGCTGTGCTTCCTTTTTCATAAAATTACAAGAAATAGCTTAATTATGTCAATTGTAATCCGAAACGGATCATAGTAGGCTTTAGTCAAGCCACTATTAGAGAGGAGAGAATCCAGTGAAAATATCGCTTTGATTGGGTTCGGAAATATGGGCCGCAAGCACGTGGAGAATCTCTCGGCCCTGCAACGTTTTTTCGATCGGCGCCGTATATGACATTGATCCCACTGCTCGGCAGGCGGCGGCAGGCTGGCTTTCCTGTCTGCGAGGAGCTCTCTGCCATTTTGAAGAACGACGAAATCGAAATCTGTCTTATCGCCGCTCCCAATGATGTCCACAAGGAACTGAGCATCGTCTGTATGGAGGCGGGAAAGCATGTGATCTGTGAAAAACCCGCCACCCTCAACACTGACGAACTGATCGAGGTGCTGACGACCGCAAAGATCCAAAACAGGATTTTTACGGTCGATCAAAACCGACGCTGGGACCGGGATTTCATTGCTGTGAAAAAGCTTTTCCAAAACCGTCCGCTGGGTTGCCCGATCTATATTGACAGCCGGGTACAGGGCTCCCATGGATTGCCGGACAATTGGCTTTCGCGCAAGGGGGTCGGTGGGATGCTGCTGGATTGGGGCGTCCACTTGATCGATCAGTTGCTTGATCTGCTTCCCGGAGAGGTGACGCAGGTATATACCCAGCAGGTCGTGCTGCCCGGCAAGGAGTGCGAGGAAAACATCAAGCTCCTTCTCCGTTTTTCGGGAGGAGACGGCGCAGATCAAGCGGATACCCGCTGCTATTGCAGGCTGCCACGCTGGCATATCATGTTTGAGCAGGGGACGGCGGTCATCGGGGAGATTGATGGCTGCGGCATCCTCTATACGCCGGACGGCTCGAGCCAAGTTGAGCGGGAGAACTATAGCACCGGATCCGGACCAAGCCGGACGATGGCACCCAGTGAAAATATCGCAGAAGAACCGCTGGTGAGCGGCGAAAGCCCAAGCTATCAGGATACCTTCTATCAAAATGTGGCCGATGCGATCGACGGCACCGCAGAATTGATTGTGTCGCCGGGACAGGTGCTGCGGGTCATGAAGGTGTTGGATGCCGCCCGGCTCTCCGCTGAAAATTCATGCAGTATCCACTGTCATATATGACCACAATTACATGCTACACTCTTTTTCTGGGGGAATCAATGTGGATTTTTCTGATTAATTTAAGGATTCTATTTTATGTCCTGATGGCCGGACGCATCAAAGCTTTTGAGCACATCACGGCACAAAAAAGAAAGGGTTGATATCTATGAAGAAGTTAAAACTGGGCTGGATTGGATTTATCGATCACGAAAGCACTGTGTTTTGGGATCAATGCAGGAGCTTGCGGGCCATAGGATATCAAGGAATGGAACTGGCGGAATTTCTTCTCGACCTGCCGGGTGGCTACGAAAACATCAAACGCCTCAATGAAATTGGCATCTGTGCCCTAACTGTCCTGCCAGAGATGGAACAGCTGCGAGAGAACGGCGTGGAGGCGTTTATCGAAAAGGCAAAAGATGCTCGGTGTGGACAATATTGCAGTCCACTCCTGCTGTATCACAGACAGCTTTCACGGGAAAATGGTCAGCTTTGAGGCGTTTAAGGCCGATGTGGCCCTTCTGGAGAAGTGTGCGGAACAGGCAGCCCGGGAGGGGGCTGGTCTTACGCTACCACAATCATTTCCAGGAGTTTGCCACCCGATACTCCGGGATATCGGCATTTGACTATATGATGCGCAACAGCGAACACCTTCAATTGGAACTTGATATCGGCTGGGCACACTACGCCGGGGTCAATCCGTTGCATATCCTGCAAGTTTGGCCTAACAGGATTCACTCTCTCCACCTCAAGGATTACCGCCATGAACCGCTCCGCCCGGCGTTTGGAATTCCCATGCCTGCCTTCTGCACCATTGGAAACGGCGTAGTCAATACTGAGGAGTGCCTGAAAGCAGCATGCGAGCTCGGCATCGAATGGGCTGTTGTGGAGCAGGACAGCCTATGCCGACTGGATCCGATGCAGTCCCTCATGACCTCTTACTGCAATATTAAGGAAATGGGTTATGCCGAATAGGGCGGTCAGTGGCATATGGATTGTGCCTCTCGCTGAGTAGGCAGAGGAAGATATAGAAAAGCGGATGAAACAAGTTTTGAAGAAGATTCACTCCCATTTTCATAATTTTCTCCTCGCTCACGGATCATTTTTCGCCCAACTTTTTGGATAAATTTAGCGCTTTCCCCGCGATCCGAAGCATCGCAAAAGGAGTGTTTTCGATGTTGGAAAACACTGCCGTGCGCTCGTATAGAAGAAAAAATTGCTACAATCTGTCAAGTCAACTAATAGTCGGTATTCATGACGGCGCGACTTGGATATTCCCCGGATGGGGCTGTTGCAAAATAGCATACTCCCCAAAAAGCACACAAAAATCGGTCTCCAAAGGAAGCAAAGCAGCTTCTTTTGGGGACCGATTGCTTTAATTGCTTCAGCAAAAGCGTAAGCGCCCAAAGAAACCACGTACTTGCGGAACGAAAATCCACATGGGAGAATAGAAGCATAGAAAACGAAGGTATATTTTTTTAAATAGTGTCTACACAAGGTCAAGCCAAAACAGCACACCAAATAGCAATGCAACGAATTTGCACTGCAGCCAGAAAAGATGTTGTAGTTTTTGGCATATCGAGTAGCAACGCCTCGCCAGCGTTTCAGGTGCAAAAAAGCATTTTCCACCAGATGACGAAGCCGATACAAGTAACGGTCATACTCCCGCTGCTGCTTGCGATTTCGTTTAGCCGGAATGACGATATTCATTCCAGTATCAGCGGCATAAGCAATGATTTGATTGGTGTCATACCCACGATCGGCCAGTAATGTTTCCGCCGATATTCCATCAATCAAGTGAATAGCTTCTTTGCAATCAACTCGGGTACCCTCTGTGATAAGTACTCGGACCGGCATACCATTTGCATCCACGGCAAGGTGAATCTTGGTATTGAGCCCCTTTTTGTACGGCTCATGTCCTGATTACCTCCCCGGGCTCCTGCCGCATGTGGATGCACCTTACAGTGACTGGCATCAATCATCAGCCATTCAAAATCAGGCTCATCAACCAGAATTTCCAGCAGTTTTTCCCAGATTCCCTTGTCACGCCATCTGCGGAACCGCTGATACACGGTACCCCATTTCCCGTAGAACGGCGGTAAATCCCGCCACGGTGCTCCTGTGTGTAAAATCCAAAATACGCCATTGATAGACCGCCGGTTATCTTGTGCTGTGCCGCCCCATTGCCCTCGTTGTCCTGGCAGATGTGGCTCCAGAAGGCTCCATACCTCATCGCTGATGTCGTGGCGTTGTTGTTCATTGCTCATGGGAACACCTCTTTCGGCTTTCTTGCTCCCATTATACCATATCGCTCGTGTAAACACTATTTAACAAATTTTTATTGCTGTGTTAGCGGCACTTCGTTTCGTGCCCTTTTGTGCCTTGTAGCGCAGCGGAAAGGTATGGTCATAAAAATGAAATTGGGCTATCTCAGCGATCTGACCGGCGACGTCATCGAATTTTTGGGGCGGAATCAAATTGGACACGTCGAACTGCTTTGCGACCGTAGTATGAACTTTGACGTCGAAAAGATGTCGGCATCGGATCTTCAGATGCTGCGCTCCCGACTGGAGCAAAATCATGTCCGTCTGGACTCCCTGGCATGGTTTGTCACCAACCAGCTGGAGTCGGACAAGGGCCAGCAAAAAAAGAACATCGCCTATTTCAGGAAACTTATCGCGTGCGCCAAGGATTTCCAAACCAGTTTGATTTCCATCGGTACCATCCACCACCCATCCCTGGATATTCGCAACCATATGGAGGAGGCGCTCGAACTCTATGAAACAAATTTTCGGGAGTATGCTCATATTGCCGAACAGGAAGGGATCCGGCTGAGCATCGAGAACTGTCCGGAATTTGGAAACCTGGCCTACAGCCCAGAGGCTCTCGACGCAATGTTCGAGCGCGTCCCTCCAGAGCCATCGGCATCGAATTTGATCCCTCTCACCTCGCATGGGAAGGAATTGACCCAGTCCGCTTTCTGCGACACTTTTCCGACAGAATTTTTGCGGTTCATGCGAAGGATACGGAAATTCTGGAGGACAACCTGTTCCGCTACGGCGTTGCCGGCCGGATGCTCGGCAACGAAGCGGAGAAAGAGCAGAGCCTTTATTGGCGCTACCGTTTGCCGGGGATGGGCATCATCGACTGGAAGGACCTGTTTAATGGGCTTTATGAGATTGGGTTTGACGGTACGGTATTTATTGAAGTGGAGGATCCCTCTTCTGCGGCGGCCCGGTCTTCTCGGATGATCCGAAAATTTTGGCCAAGCGGTATGAAGGAGCAATTCTGGCCAAGCGTTTTCTGCAGAGCTACATCGTCTGACTAATAGAGTGGACAGGAGGGGAGGAAGAGCGATGAAACTGGTGGTGGCAGCTAATCCCGGTCGGTTGGAGCGGATTAAAACTTTCGTCGAAAAACTGGATCTTGGAGTTGACTGCTTTGCCTTTCAGACAGAACTGCAAAGAGCTCTGCGCCATTGTCAGGAGAGCTCTCACTCGCTCCTGCTGCTGGATTTCTCCTTTTTAAGCGATCCCGACTTTGCTCAGCTCTGGCTTCAGTCCAGTGAGCTCCGGGAACTCGCCGTCTGTTGTGTAGGAAAAGAGGAGGAACTCCACTTGCTGCCCGAAAGCAGGCGGGAACGGGCGCCCTTTTTCCTCCCTCTCTTCGATCTGCCGAGAGAGAAGAAATATTCAGGACATTACCCATATCATCTTGGAAAACTATCTCTCACAGGTCTGCTCAGGGACACCTGAGTCACAATTGGAACGAGTTGCAGATGAGATTTTTGGGCAACTCCAGAAAATCTCAAGCAGATGGGAGAGGTCAAATGGAAACGCAGGCAATGGCAGTTCGGGAAGAAAACTGGCTTCGTGCCATCCAAGCGGCGGCACAAAGTGGAAAAACACAAGAGGCATGGTGCCGGGAACAAGGCATCGCGCCATCCACGTTTTACCGCTGGAAGCAAAGGCAGAGATCGATGGGGCTTCCAACTTAAGTATCGACCGCCTGGCGTTCCTCGTGTGCCGAGGAGGATGGCCGCAGGCGGTGGATATGCGGGATGAAATTGCTTTAGACCAAGCGATGGACTATTATGACGCTGTTGTTCACTCCGACATTAACCGGGCTGACAATGTGCAGAAGAACCCCGAAAGAGTAAAACGTCTCATGCGTTCCTATGCCAGAAATCAGGGTGGTCAAGTTCCGAATACCGTACTTGCACAGGATATTGCCGCAAACGATGAAACGCCGATCAGCGAAGAAACGGTTGCATCTTATGTA
>VOFE01001102.1_pt1 | contig 42000 bp, 58 predicted proteins | sample 5384071 | NCBI WGS metagenome assembly VOFE01 (sample SAMN12384724, study PRJNA508395) | human gut metagenome | isolation source: healthy gut D | host: Homo sapiens
CACAGGTAAAATGTGTGGAGGACCGAACCTATATCCGTTGAAAAGGGTTAGATGAGGTGGGTAGGGGGTGAAATTCCAATCGAACGTGGAAGCATCGAACTGAAGCCCGGTGAACGGCGGCCGTAACTATAACGGTCCTAAGGTAGGGAAATTCCTTTTGTCGGGTAAGTTCCGACCCGCATGAAAGGCGTAATGATTTGGGCACTGTCTCAACGAGGGGCCCGGTGAAATTGAAATACCTGTGAAGATGCAGGTTACCCGCGACTGGACAGAAAGACCCCATGGAGCTTCACTGCAGCTTGAGATTGAATCGGTGACAGATGCACAGGATAGGTGGGAGGCGCCGAAGCATTGCCCTAGGGCGGTGCGGAGCCGATGTTGGGATACCACCCTTCTGTTGCTGAGATTCTAACGCGAGGAGTAACGACCCTGCGGACCCTCTCAGGCAGGCGGTTTGACTGGGGCGGTCGCCTCCGAAAGAGTAACGGAGGCGCCCAAAGGTTCCCTCAGGCCGGACAGAAACCGGCCGAAGAGTGCAAAGGCAGAAGGGAGCTTGACTGCGAGACCAACAAGTCGAGCAGAGTAAAGTAGCATAAATCTCTAGTGCGGAATTTACAGTATATACCATATATACATAAAATTAGAAATTGGTATTAAAAGATGATATATTTTATTTAGCAGTAGCCGGTGCTTGAAAAAGAACAGATTAACTTCTCGCCTTGATTGGTTAAGACAAGTTTTCTCCATTAAAGCGTATGCTGCCCTGGGAAATAAGTGCGTCATATGCCTTGCAAATCTCCAACTGTGAGTATGGGGAATCGCATGTGCGCATAAGAATGCTGTACTGCCCATCGCCATTTTTTTACATAATACAAAATATCCTGGTAAATTTTCATAATAACTACCTTAGATGAAATAAATTTGTCTTTCTCATGGGAAACGAAGATGACATCGTTATTATCTCTATAAACCCAACAAGCTGTCAAGGTGAATTTGAAAAATGGACAAGAATGTAGATTTATTTACCAAAACGGTAACGGAAGGAATTTAAAATGCAAACTGCGGACAAATTAGCTTATTTGAAAAGAAATATCATTTAACAACACGCAAAATTTCTGAGCAATCCGGAATATCCATTGGGACGTTGAACAAAATTTTCAGCGGGGAAACCAAAATCCTTCTATGCGCACCTTAGAGAAGGTAGCTAAGGCGCTGAATGTGCCGCTAAACTATCTGACGGATGTTAACCTGGGAGAGGAATACTATATTGGCGCAATGGTGGAAAACTATGGATTCCTTTGCGATCAATCCACAAGAAAATGCTTTGTTGCAGCTATATCGCAGCATCTCTACAAAGGATCGCAAGATGATAGAGGCGCTGCTGGATATTTTCTATCACAGCAATGAGCGCAAAGAGGCCAAGGGCGAGGTGAGTCTCCCTTGCTATATCCCTACGCAAGTGGGTCAAATTGGTGTGATTGCCAATGCAACAGTGCTCAGATGGCTGCAAGTTAAAGATAATGAAGTTGCGAGAAATGCAGACTTTGCAGTGTTGGTCTGTGGGGATACCCTAGAGTCCATCTATCCGGAGGGTACGGTTTTAGCAGTCAAGAGAAGAGCAGTTTGTAACCATGAACTTGGTGTGTTTGTATATCATGGAGAAGGATTTGTTCGTAGGTATTATCGTAGCAGAAAGGTAACCAGAATTGAGGCGCTATGCTGTAAGATACCCAATATTCAGATTAAAGAGGATGATATACTTAGCTGTGTAGGCACTGTTTTAGGGGAAGTCTCCGTATGTGAAAGCCATCAAAATTACCTGGCTGTACTGCGAAAGATGTTGATAATTCAGCAAAAGACTTTGAAGAGGAAACCTATCAAATAATGGCGGAAAAGAGATGAGGATTTAGGCCCTTTATTCGCTTTTGGACAGAAGTTATTTTGTGGGTGTAAAAATATCGGCAACGCGATAAAAGAAGGGCTGGGGAAAGTTTGGAAGCAGCGCGGCACAGCAAATAAGGTTACATACTCTTTGATATTCACATGGAAGGGCATAGGTAGTGGACTGCTCACGAGCATGCAAAATCTAAAAGTAAAATCCTGCAAGGAGGGCGAATGCCTTCCTTTTTAATCTGCAAATCCGCACATCTTTTTATAGCTTCATACAATAAATAGATCACTGTATGGGAGGGGAAATATGACCATCAGTCTATGTATGATCGTAAAAAATGAACAGGCGGTGTTGGAGCGTTGCCTACAGAGCGTTCGAGGGGCTGTGGACGAGATTATCATTGTAGATACTGGCAGCACAGACGGTACTGAAAAAATTGCGCGCCGCTATACAGATAAAGTATACTTTTTTCCCCTGGCGGCAGAATTTTCTGAAGCCCGAAATTTTGCTTTTTCCAAGGCAACCCGCGAGTATTGCATGTGGATGGATGCCGATGATGTTTTAGAGCCGGGGATCGGGAGGCGCTAATCCGCCTAAAAGCACTGCTTCCAAACGAGGTGGATGTGCTTATGATGCGCTATCACGTGGCCTTTGATAAACAGGGTGACCCCACTTTTCCTATTACCGAGAGCGTATTGTGCGCAACAGCCCCTCCTATCGATGGAGCGGCCGCGTGCACGAGGCGATTGTGCCGGTGGGAAATGTGGTGTATTCGGAAATAGCTGTGACGCATCGCAAGCTGAAGGAAAGCACGGCGGGGAGAAATATTGGCATCTATGAGATGCAAAAGGCGGAGGGCGAGCCCTTCTCACCCCGGGATCAATTTTATTATGGTAGGGAATTATACTATAACGCCCGCTACGAAGAGGCAACCGCCATATTTCAGAATTTTCTAAACGAGGGAAAAGGCTGGGTAGAAAATGAGATTGAGGCTTGCAGAATGATAGCTCTCTGCTACGAGAAAACAGAGGATCATCGGGCTGCTCGGGCAGCGCTTCTGCAATCTTTTGAATACGACAATCCACGCGCAGAAGTCTGCTGCGATTTAGGGGCCATTTTATGGCAGAAGCGTGTTATACCCAGGCGATATTTTGGTATCAACAAGCGCTTGTTGCCGAACGAAAAGATACGACTGGGGCGTTTGTCCTGCCCGAATGCTATGGTTATCTACCCTGCATTCAACTTTGCGTGTGCTATGATAGGCTGGGCCAAAAAGAGAAAGCCCGGGAGTATAATGAAAAAGGCTGGCGAGTATCAGCCGGATTCTGCGGCCTATTTGTATAATAAAGCCTATTTCGAAGAGCTTTTTCCCAAATTGAGCGCACGGTAAAACAGCCCAATGAATATAATAATGTGAGACGGTATCCGTTCTCATCGCTAGAAAGTTACGAAATAGAATGTAAAAGGAGCGATAAAAGTGAGTCCTAACTCTTGCAATAAACAAGCAGTATGCTGCTGTCCAAGGTGCGGCAGGCCGATAGAACAGTGTTGCTGTTTTAGAGGCCCCACGGGTCCCACCGGCCCTACTGGTCCTACAGGTACAGCAGGCGCTAACGGTGCCACCGGAGCAACCGGCCCCACCGGTCCTACAGGTGCAGCAGGCGCTAACGGTGCCACCGGAGCAACCGGCCCCACCGGTCCTACAGGTACAGCAGGCGCTAACGGTGCCACCGGAGCAACAGGCCCCACCGGTCCTACAGGCGCGGCAGGCGCTAACGGTGCCACCGGAGCAACAGGCCCCACCGGTCCTACAGGCGCAGCAGGCGCTAACGGCGCCACCGGAGCAACAGGCCCCACCGGTCCTACAGGTACAGCAGGCGCTAACGGTGCCACCGGAGCAACAGGCCCCACCGGTCCTACAGGTACAGCAGGCGCTAACGGTGCCACCGGAGCAACAGGCCCCACCGGTCCTACAGGTACAGCAGGCGCTAACGGTGCCACCGGAGCAACAGGCCCCACCGGTCCTACAGGCGCAGCAGGCGCTAACGGCGCCACCGGAGCAACGGGTGCCACCGGTGCTACAGGCGCAACTGGAGCAACGGGTCCTGCTGGAGATGATACAGAGTGTGCCTGCGTCGCACAGATGCGAAATGTACTCCGCCAGATCATACAACTCTATCCGACAGATAATGTTGTGGTGGCAATGGAAAGCGGGGATAATGTAAGCGGTCGGCCGGGAAGCTTGCTGCCTGGGCCCAATACAAATCCCAATGCCGGCCTTTTTCCAGCTGACGAATAGCCAGGGCAGCCCACAGGAGGCGGTTTCCATCTGTAGAATTGCTTCAATTAGAATCACTAGTGCCACCTATAACAATGCGATCACCTATCTACCTGCGCCTACGCCCGCGCCTACAGGCTGTGGAGCAAATTGCGAGGCTGCTATCCGATCCTATCTGCCGGTAGGAACGAAGAGTGTCAGCATTAAAGCCGGAGGCCAGACGGTGGGTGGCGGAACTGTTTTAAAAGACGAGTTCGGCGTGATTGTTCTTGTGGGATCCAACAATAGCGATCCTACGTTTGTATCTACCTGCAAGGCGGAAATACTCAACAAAAATAGTACAGCAGTTGTCTAACACAAAAGCGGGGCGAACTCCCGCCTAGTAGGGGCCGGCGCCTTGTGCGCCGGCTTTTTGTGAAAAACTTTAGAAAAACAGAAAGTATGCATAAAACGGATAGCACACTGTGAAGGTGGTATGCTATAATAAAAAAGACACAATAATTATGCAAATATCTAAAGATGGGCTATGAAAAAGGCAATTTTGGATCAGTCTCGGCGCATGGCCAATTGGATGGAGCAAAATCGAGTTTCCCGTGCAGTTCGCAGAGGCCTTATCATGGCGATTCCGATGCTGATGATAGGCTCCATTGCGCTTACTGTTTTAAATCTTCCAATTTCAGAATATCAGCATTTTTTAGATGCTTTTTGGGCGGCGCGCTTCGGGATATTTTTGGCCTGGCACATAGCGCCACGTTTGATTTCTTATCTATTATTTTTTGTGGTTACCATTAGCTATAGTTATGCAGAGCTCAGCGAAGATCGCATGGTGCCTGCCTTTGGTGTGGCGTTGGTGTCTCTGGGCTGTTTTCTCATTTTTTCTGGCTTTGGAACAGAAAATTTTGATAGCGGCTACTTTGGCGTCAATGGCATGTTTACTGCGGTGCTCACGGCCATTCTTTCCAGCGCTCTGTTTTTGAAACTGAGGGAACTGCGGCATCTGCAGTCACGCGTCTATGCCGATGGGACGGATGAAAATTTTTATACCGCTGTCACGCATATTGTGCCGGCGGTTCTCGTCCTTATTTTATTCGCTGTGCTAAACTATGCGCTGGCGCATATTTTCCATGTTGCCAATCTCACAGAGCTTTTGAGCAACCTCGTGCTCTCTATCTTTGAACATGCGGAGCAGAATCTCGCAACGGGCATTCTCTATGTGTTCTTTATCGGATTCTTTTGGTTTTTTGGAGTGCATGGCGGCAATGTCATCGATCAAGCCTCGCAACAGTTTTTTTGCTCTGGGCGCCATAGGGGCGGGTGTAGGCATTCTCAATAAGACGTTTTTGATGTCTTTGCTCTGATGGGCGGCAGCGGCGCAACGCTCTGCCTGGTGATCGCAATACTCCTGTTTTGCCGGCACAAAGGCATGCGTGAGCTGGCGTATATGGGAATTGGGCCGACCCTATTTAATGTCAACGAATTTGTCATGTTTGGCCTGCCAGTGGTGCTTAATCCACTTTTGCTTATCCCTTTTGTGTTGACGCCAGTCGTACTGGTCGTTATCTCCTACGCAGCCATTGCCTGGGGTCTCGTGCCCGAGGTGACGCGGGCCGTGGAGTGGACAACCCTGTGTTTATCAGTGGATATCTGGCCACAGGCTCCATTGCTGGCAGCGTCTTGCAGCTGGTCAATATCGTGGTGGGTGTGCTCTTTTATTTCCCGTTCATTCGATTCTATGAACGCAGACAGACGGCGGCGTTGCAACGCAATATTCATGTGCTCACACAAAAAATTGTTGCGGGAGGAAGCAGAGAACGATGTGCAAGCCCTTCTCGATGCCAAAGGGGAACTGGGCTCCGCTGCAAAAATGCTGGCGACAGATCTGAAATATGCGATTAGGCACAGAAAGCTGCAGCTGTTTTTCCAACCACAAGTTGAAAAAAATGACGCCTATTTTGGCGCAGAAGCATTGCTGCGTTGGAAGCATGATGTGGGCGGCTATATTGCACCGCCGCTCATTTTGGCGCTTGCCCGGGAGTCAGGTATGCTCCGGCAACTAGAACAGCTCATTTTTGATATGGGTCTGGAGGCCATCTCCCGCATTAGCGCTCAGCTGGGGAAGGAGTTTAAAATCTCCGTGAACCTGACTGCTGCTTCTCTGAAAGACGAGAACTTCATACCCATTTTGGAAAGCTTGGTAAAAAGCACCGCGTCAGCCGGGAAAACCTGCTTATTGAGGTGACGGAGAGCACAGCGCTTTCCAGCGCTCCGGGTATTTTAGAAAAAATAGCGGAGCTGCGGCAACTGGGCTATGGCATGGTGATAGATGATTTCGGCATGGGGCATACATCGCTGCTCTATTTGCAAAATAACCAGTTCGATATGGTCAAGCTGGATGGCTCCATTGTCCGGGATATTCTGAAAAACGACCGCTCGTGCGATATCATCTCCTCCATCCTGTTTTTTGGGAAATCCTTGAAATTCTCCGTTCTTGCGGAGTTTGTGGAGGTGGAGCCGCAGCGCCAAAAACTTTTGTCGTTGGGCTGCAATAAGTTCCAGGGCTATCTCTATAGCCCCGCCGTGCCCGAGCAGGAGCTCATAGAATTGGTGCTCAAAAGCCGCCGGGACAAAGAATAAACGCCGGGCTTTTGGCTTTTTATGAAGGGAGAATTATCATGCAAACAATGCCAAGAAAGCAGGCGCTGGCCCTGCTGCAAACGTATAACAAAGAACCGTTCCATCTGCTGCACGCCTTAAGCGTAGAGGGCGTCATGCGCTACTATGCAAAAGAACTGGGCTATGAGGAGCAGGAGGATTTCTGGGGTGTCGCCGGGCTGCTGCACGATATCGACTTTGAGCAATTCCCGAGGCACACTGCCAAAAGGCGCCTTATTTGCTGGAGCAAGGCGGCGCCAGCCCTGAACTTATCCATGCGGTTTGCAGCCATGGCTATGGCTTGGTCTCCGAGGTGCAGCCAGAGCATGAAATGGAAAAAGTTCTGTTTGCCACAGATGAACTCACCGGCCTTATTGGCGCCGCGGCGCGCATGCGCCCATCCGGCAGCGTGGCGGATATGGAGCTTTCCAGCCTCAAGAAGAAGTTTAAGGATAAGCGCTTTGCTGCCGGTTGCAGCAGGGATGTCATAAAAAATGGGGCGGAACTCTTGGGTTGGGAGCTAGACGAGCTTCTTAGCCGCACGATTTTGGCCATGCGCTCCTGTGAACAAAGCGTGCAGGCAGAACTAGAACAGCTCAAATAATAACTGGAAAACCGCATGGCTTAAACAAAAGCCAGCGGTTTTTTATTTACACGATGTTTGTTTGCCAGAACCCGATTTGATAGTATATAATCATGTAGTGTGGTAGCAAGGAGGAGTTCTATGAGCCGTTTTTGCCCTCATTGTGGAGCGGAGTTATCGCCTGGCGATAGATTTTGCCCAACATGTGGCGTGGCGGTCCCGGACTCGGCAATCCCCCAAAAGCTGTAGGGCAGGAGCCGCTTTCGGGTACGGCATTCGTGGAAAAAAGCAAAGAATGGGCCCGGCCTCAAAAGGGCGGGATGCGCCCGGGATTTATCGTCCTGCTGGTGCTGCTTCTGTTCGCCTTTTTTGCATCGCCGTACTGCTGGCTATGCACCTCTTTGGCACAGGGAGCACATTGAAAAAAGAGGCGATATCCACTACAGAGCCTGCGGAAGCAGGGCAAAGCGCGCCGACAGAGGAAGCGTCGGAAAACGCCCAGGCAGATCGTGCGCTCAGCGAAACTGAACAGGCCATGCTCGATGATTTTATTGCGCAGTTTGAACAAAAAGTCAGCGCAATTCTCGTGCAAAACTGGGATGGCACAGGCGTCCATGGGGCCTATGCTCTGGAAAACTATGTCCTGGAAGGCAGCTCGCTTTGGAAGGGGCTGGATGCCCAGACCGGCGCTTGGAATGGCGGGCAAAAGCAGGGCCTGCCCGAGCTTGAAACTTATAAGATAATCAAATATACCGTGCAGTGGGATGGCGATGTGCTCATCTTACATACTGTGGAAACCATCACCGGCAAAGACCCTGCTGGAGAACCCGTATCCATGACTGTGGAAAATATCTATATGCTCGAACAGTATTTTGGGAACTACCGCTGCTTTGATTCCCGCAGCAATGCGCTGCTTGCCGCTCTAGATACCTACTACCGTCAGGCTGTCGCGGCCAATCTGGAATTTTGGGTTATCGCTGGGGGCAGCCGCTACTATACCGATGAAGAGCTGCGCGAAGCGGATGCCTATGAGCTCTCTATTTTGCGCAATGGCATGTATGCGCTGTCCGGAAAACAGTTTACCAAAACCGCCAGGTCATGGATTTTTCCAGCAATACTACTGGTATATCCCGGATACCGAGGACGATGAAATCGCCCGCAGCCGTATGAATGAATACCAGCTCTATAACGTCACCCGCGTGCTGGAGATGGAGCGGGAAAAGGGGTTTCATGAATGAGAAGAGTTAAAATCGCCCTGTGCGGTTTTGTTGCATTGGCGTTGCTCGGCTTGGCGCCTGCGCGGCAATGCCGCATCCCTCTGTGCAGCCCTCCCAGGCGCAGGAATCCTCTGCGCCGTCCGCAGCGCCCAGCCCGAGCCCCAGGCCTAGCCCTAGTCCTAGTCCTCTGCAACCCTCGCCATCGCCCGAGCCTACGAGGCGCGCCGCTGCCGCTATCCGGCCTGGTCATCGGGCTGGATCCTGGCCACCAGGCCAAGGGTAACTCCGGAAAAGAACCGGTAGCGCCGGGCTCTTCGGAAAAGAAGGCAAAGGTCACGTCCGGAACGCAGGGAAAATGGAGCAAGGTTCCCGAGCACGAGGTCAATCTCAAAGTCGCGCTGCTTGTGCGGGATCTCCTGGAGGAACAGGGCGCTACCGTCGTCATGACGCGGCAAACCGCCGATGTAGATATCTCCAATGTCGGGCGCGCTCAGTTCTTTAACGACCAGAAGACGGATTTCGCATTGCGGTTGCACTGCAATGGTTCGGAAAATTCGTCAGATCACGGCGCGTTTGTCATCGTACCTACCGAGGGCGAGCATAAAAAGCAATGCGACGCCGCTGCGAAAAAACTAATTGACGCCTATTGCGCTGAAACCGGCGCCAAGAATATGGGGCTTCGGGCTATGGGCAACCAAACGGGCTTTAACTGGTGCAACCGCATGGTCATCAATATCGAGATGGGATATATGACGAACAAAGAGGAAGATGCCCTGCTCACGGATTCGGATTATCAAGTAAAAATGGCGCAAAGGGATTTGCAACGGCATTCTCGCATACTATGAGAAATAGAAAAAAAGGCGGAAGGGATCCTTCCGCCTTTTTTGTTGGATGGAAATCGCCGAAATATCGGCGCCATCCCGTTGAGTCTGCGCAAGGCTTTGTGGTATAGTAATGCATGGAAAGACCTAAGGAGGAAAAGTACATGCAAAAGAAATTCGCCCGGGGGCTTGCGCTCCTGTTGGCATTCGCTCTGTTGTTTGGCGGCTGTGTCAAGCAGGAAGAGCCAGTCTTTGCGCCCGAGCCTACGCCCAGCCCTGAATCTACGCCTGCGCCCATGTTCGTGCTTGGGCAGCTGGAGCTGCGCCAGGGAGAACGGCGGCTGCTCACTGAGTGTTTCTCATCGGATTTTGTGCCCGAAGGGGCGGTCGCGTTTCGCTCCAGCGATGAATCTGTCGTTTCTGTGGATGATCAGGGCGAGCTCATAGCCAAAGCCCAGGGGAGGCCGTCGTCTCCGCAGCATATGGGGAGTCGCAGGATGAAATTACGGTAGTGGTGAAAGGCGTGCTCGAAGCGCCAAACCTCCATATCCAAATCAACTATCTGGCGCTGGCGCCCGGAGAAACCGGCAGTCTCAGCTGCTCCGTTACAGAGGGTATAGAGGGCGAGCCTCTCTGGTCCACGAACGATGAGGCAGTTGCTACGGTGGACAACCAGGGAAACGTCACGGCAGTGGGCAAGGGTACCGCCCGCGTAACTGCACGAGTAGGGGAATATGAGGATTCCGTTGCCGTTTGGGTTACGGGCAGCAAGCCCCATGCCCCGCTTTCTGAGATCAAAGCCCCGCGCTTTTCGGCAGAGGAAGGCGTGCTGAAAAATGCCGAGGCCTCGGATACCGGAAAAGCCAGCATCCTGCTCACCGGGGATCTTATGGTGCTTTCCTCCCAGCAGTATGCCGCAAAGTCCGGCAAAACCTATAATTATAACAGCAGCTTTAAGCTGGTGCGTCCGATTTTCGCCAAGGGCGATTTTGTCATGGGCAATCTCGAAACCTGCCTATCCTATTCGAACCCCTATACCGCAGAGGAAAAGACCGTGCAGGATAACCCAAACTGCAATGCCCAGGCCACGTTCTTGGATGCTCTGTGCTATGCCGGCTACGATGCCGTGGCCACCGCCAATAACCACTGCGGGGATACGGGCACCATGGGGCTGTATGAGACCGTGCAGATGCTGGATACCTACCGTCTCGCCCATACGGGCACGTTCACGCGCGCGGGAGAACAGCGCTTTTGCTGGCTGAAATAAACGGCATTCAGGTCGCGTTTCTCTCCTATACCGAAATCATCAATACCAAGTATGGAAACCTCGCCATCCCGGATGCCCAAAAATCCATTTTGCTCAATAAATACTCGGAGGAAAAAGTGCAGCGGGATGTCGCCGCCGCCCGGGAAGCCGGGGCGGAGTTTGTCATCGCCTATAATCACTGGGGCATGGAAAATACCCACGACTATACCAAAAAGCAGGTAGAACATGCTCAGCAGATGGCGGATGCCGGGGTGGATTTCATCGCCGGCTCGCATTCCCATTGCCTCCAGCCGCCCAAAATGTTCACTGCTTCGGATGGCCGGCAGGTGCCCTGCATTTTCTCTATGGGCAACTTCGTCTCGGGCATGGGCAGGGATATCAATAACGATACCGTCATCCTAAAGCTTGATTTGGTTCGGGAAGGCGAGGGCGTCGCGCTTAAAAGCGTAGGCTATATCCCCTGTCGGGTGTTTGTGGAATATGGCGATGGGCACCATGTCGTTGTGCCCACTTCCTCTGCTCTAAATGGCGGAAAAACCGGCCCTACGCTCACCGCGGCCAGAGAACGCATTGTAAAGGTCATGGGAAACGATGTGTTTCAGGAAATTAAGGAACTTGGTTAAATAAAAAAAAGCGCCCCCGGGGGCGCTTTTTTTTGCATGCTGCGGCTGGGGCAAAATAACTTGCTCTTCATGCGCAGCAAATGATAGATATGCAGAACCTCCGCTGTGGCGCAGAGCTTATCTGCCAAGTTCACAATCATGGATTCGGCAAACTTCGGGCGGCTGCCCGCGGCCGGCCACATGTGTTTTTAATGCAATCCTGTTCCACTTCGGAAAGCGTAAAATGTTCCGTCGCATTTTTTAGCGCTGCCAAGGGATGGTAGGCAGCGTGCCTGCCCACAAAATTGTCTTTCTCGTGCTGGTCATATAAGAACATGTCGTGAAGCAACGCGCCGCGCGCTGCGGCCCGATAATCGAGACCGCGCTTTTTTTGCCATGCGGTAGCTCACAAAAGAGACAAACAAACTGTGTTCGAGGCAGTTGACGGTGGGCACATGCTGGGAAATCTCTCCCATGGCCTGCACCACGTCCGAGAAATACAAGTCTCGGATGCATTCAAAAATTCTCTTCGCATCTTCTCACCTCACTATTAGCATTATAACATAAAAGAGCGCCTCCATAAATGGCAAAAAATAAAGTAATTGTTGGGAATTTCGCAAATTTGGGTTAAAATAAGGATAAGAATTGGAGAAAAGGAGGGCAGACGCCCGGTGAAGCCGACAACTTGATTTTGATCATATTAGGAGCGCTGCTTTTGCTCGTCCTGCTCATCTCCTATGGGCTCTATCGCTATGCCCTGGTGCGTCCAAGGCCGCGGAAAAAGCCCAAGCCTCCCACGAAAAAGTGGGCGCCGCTTATGACCCGCATCCATGCTGGGGAGGCGTATCTGGATAGCATCCCCGGAAAGTCGCTGCATCTCGTGGCGGAGGATGGCACGCTCCTCTGTGCCGATTACTACCCCGCGGCAGATCCGCACAGCAAAAAGCGCTCATCGCCATTCATGGCCATAAATCGAGCGGCAAAACAAACTTCGGCGTATTCGCGAAATTTTTTCGGGATATGGGGTATTCTCTGCTCATTCCGGATAACCGCGCCCATGGCAAGAGCCAGGGCAAACTCATCGGATTTGGATGGCTTGACCGGCTGGATTGCCTTCTGTGGATGGGCTATCTCCGCCAGCAGTTGGGTTCAGACTGTCAAATCCTGCTCCATGGCGTTTCCATGGGTGCGGCTACCGTGCTCATGACAGCCGGAGAACGGCCGGAAAATCTCGCTGGGGTCATCGCCGATTGTGGCTTTACCTCCGCAGAAGATCAGTTTGCCCATGTCCTTCGCCACTATTACCATCTGCCGGCCTTTCCCTTCCTGCCCATCGCCAGCGCCATCTGCAAGCTGCGGGCAGGGTATACCTTTTCTGAATGTTCCGCAAAGGAACGGCTCAAAAAATGCCCGGGTGCCTATTCTATTTATCCATGGCGGCAAAGATCGTTTTGTGCCCACCTGGATGTCGCAAAAAAATGTACGAGGAATATACCGGGGAAAAGAGCTCTTCATCGCCCCTGCGGCGGATCATGCCACATCCTATTTCTTCCATACCCTGGAATATGAGCAGGCAGTGAGGAATTTCCTCCTGCGCCACTTGCCCGAATTATGCTAACGGTTTCCCATCAGCGACTTTTCGATATTCCTCCACCACGGCGTTCCAGGTGAGCGCCCCGGTCTGCCCGTTCTGTGGCAGGCCATATTGCGCCTGAATCTGGCGGATCGCCGCCTCTGTGGCGTTGTCGTATGTCCCAGTGACGGTCACCGGCGGCAAGTCTGGGTTGGCCGCTGTGATGACGGAAAGCATCTGCTGCAAAATCCGCACGTCCCAGTCCGACATCCCCGGGCTCAAAATTCGCCCCGGGTATATGAAGTCCGAATAGGTAAATGCCTCGGGCAGCGAAAAGCGAACGGAAGCGTACGCCCGCAAAATTGCGTTCCAGGTTTCCCGGTCTATTTCTCCTGTTTCGGGCAGTCCGTTTTGGCGCTGGAATGTCAGCACAGCGTCTGTGGTCTGTTGGTCATAGGTGTTGCCCAGGGGCAGAATGGGCAGCGCGGGGTCAAAGTAGCCCAGCACGCCCAAGTAGTAGCGCAAAACGCGCACGTAAATGCCTTCGTCTCCCGGCCCAAGCTCGCTCGGGTAAAGCCGGCTCACTTCCGAAAGCGCAATGCCTTCGCTCTCCAGCTCGGAAAGCCCCTTGATAGAGTTATAAAGGTACTTGATTTTATACCAGGTCGCCTCGCCCACAATTCCATCCACGGTGAGGTTGAAAATCTGTTGGAACTTGCGCACCGCGGCTTCGGTCTCGGGTGTAAAAAGGCCGTCCGTTGGCTCGATTTTTGGGATAGCGGGGTAGTTGTCGCCAATCCGGTTCAGCTGTCGCTGGATGGTGCGCACATCCTCTCCGCGCTTCCCAGGCGCAGCGGAATGCCGGGGTAAGAGGGGATGTTCGGCTCTACCGGCGCGCCAAAGACGATGTTGATGTCGTCGCCATAGTAGTATTGCAAAATCTCGTAGGGAACGTACCCCTGCTCGGCGAGGTCCACGGTGCCCCACTGGGAAAGCCCCTCGCACTGGCGCAGCGCGCCGCTGCAATACTGCGTAAAATAGGGGTTGATGCTGCCTTGCTTTACGACGTAGTCGTTAAAAATCTCATCTACGATCTGCGAAATGTTTGCGAAAATATCTCTGCCCGGCACAAAAGCTTGGTCATACGCGGTGGAGTTGGTAATATCGAAATCATAGCCCTGACTGCGGTACCATTCGGTGTAGATGCGGTTTAATGCATATGTAGTTTGCGCCAGAATGTTGGCCGGATTGCGGCCTCCGGCCACGTGGGATAGATTTCACTGGAGACGACGTTTTTAATATACTCTCGAAAGGGAACGGTAATGTTTTCCGCGTTTGAGTTCGGCGGGCCCAAATGCACGGTGATATATTCGGGGATGATGGGTGTTGGCATAGCTCCTCCTTATGCTTCTATGGGAAACAGATCGATGGGTTGGATGGATTTGATTCCATCAAAAATTGCGCCATAATGTAGATTTTCCTGGCGGTATTCCGGTGCTCCGCATGGATATCGTAGAGTGTGAACGGGTGCGGCTGGAAGGGCTTTTCCGAGCTCGCTCGCGCTGGTGCCGGCAGCACAATGCCGTCGATGATGCCGCTCTCATCCGTTGTCCCTTCAAAAGACGCGGGTTTCTTCCCCGATGCGCTTGCTTACAATGATATGCACTCCAGGAACAGGCAGCGTCTGGCAGACAGTCGCCTGGATTTTCAGCATCCCTTGCGCCGGGTTTTCATTTAGAAACTCATCAATGCTCTGGGGCGCGCCCGGGCTCACGGGCCTCGGGTCCATGCCCATGGATTCTAATTCCTCGTTCTGGCGGTTTTTCTGAGCGTATCGGTCAAGATTCGGATAAGGATTATAATTCACAGTAGGCCTCCAAAATGTTATTATGATCAGCATATTCCAAAATTGAGTCTTTGTGACTGTCCGCTTATATGATAAGATAAGAAAAGAAAGGCTGGGTGCAATATGCTAAAAATCGCAAAATTTGAATTCGTCTCGCAAGAGCGCTTTATAGAAGACTATTGTTCCATCTTCGGTGGTGAGGAGCAAGCTGCTCGGCAGGCATATGGCAAATTGCAGTTGCCGCGCCGCGCCACCTCCGGCTCCGCAGGGTATGACTTTTTTCTCCGGTCTCCTTTTGTCTGGCTCCAGGAGAACAGATTATGCTGCCCACAGGCATCCGCGTGCGCATGCAAAACGGCTGGGTGCTCCAGTGCTTCCCAAGAAGCGGGCTTGGGTTTAAGTTTCGCTTGCAACTCAATAATACTGTGGGCATCATCGATAGCGACTACTACGGCTCGGATAATGAGGGCATATCTTTTGCAAGCTGCTAAACGATTCCAGGGAAGGAAAAACGGTGCAGCTGGCGGCGGGGCAGGGCTATATGCAGGGCATCTTCCTGCCCTTTGGCATCGTAGAAGATGACGATGCGGAGGCATTGCGAAACGGCGGTTTTGGCAGCACAACAAAATAACAAATAAAAAGAGCGCACATTGAGTGCGCTCTTTTTGTGTGCCCGCAAATGCGGGGCTCAGAGCAAAACCGGCAAGCTTTGTCGCCGAATTTGTTCCTGAGCTTAGAATGTCCCGCACGCTTTTTTTTCATACGTTCTTTATTTTGTAAAATTTTGTTAGAAAATAGAGTTGACATTTTTTTAAAATCACATATACTATTAATAGACAAACATATGAGCAATTGTTCATATGTTGAAAGGAGCAAAAATGCGTCAAGATTTAGAACCAGCAGAACAGTGCGAGTTTTTCCATGCTCACGAGGATGTCGTGAAAGCTGTGTTAGAGAAAATGCCGGATGAGGAAGAGCTGTATGACCTGGCTGAGCTATTTAAAATCTTTTGGGGATTCTACGCGCATTCGCATTTTATATGTGCTTTTTGAAAGCGAAATGTGTGTGTGCGATATCGCCCAGCTATTGAATTTGTCCCAAAGTGCAGTATCCCATCAGCTGCGGCAATTAAAGCAGAACCGGTTGGTGCGCAGCCGTAGAGATGGAAAAACCGTATTTTATTCTCTGGCCGACGATCATGTCCGCACGATCATGGGCCAGGGAAAAGAACATATTGAAGAATAGGAAAAGGAGAAACGAGATGAAAAAGGTATATCGCTTGAGGAGCTGGATTGCGCAAACTGCGCCGCAAAAATGGAGCGCGCGATTGAGCAGTTGCCCGGAGTGGAAAAAGCCAGCGTGAACTTTATGAGCCAGAAGCTAATTTTAAACGCAGATGAAAATAGATATAATGAAATTTTGGACGCGGTAGAGAAAACCATTCGTCGCATCGAGCCGGATTGCAGAATTGTAAAATAGGAGAGGAAATTTCGCATCATGAGTAAAAAGCAGAAAAAGTCTCTTGCCCGCATTTTGGCGGGAACAGCGCTGCTCGCCCTATCTCTGCTGCTCCCGCTTACGGGATGGTGGCGGTTGGGCGCATTTATGGCGGCGTATCTTGCCAGCGGGGGCGATGTACTGTGGCGGGCAGCGCGCAATATTCTGCGCGGCCATGTGTTCGATGAAAACTTTTTGATGAGCATCGCCACGGTAGGCGCTTTCTGCGTGGGAGAATATATGGAGGGCGTGCTCGTCATGCTGCTCTATCAGGTGGGCGAGCTGTTTCAAAGCTATGCCGTGGGCAAATCCCGCAAAGCCATTTCCTCGCTCATGGATATCCGGCCGGATTATGCCAATATCCTAAAAGACGGCGAGATTTTGCAGGTAGACCCGGAAGAAGTGGAAATCGGCCAGCAAATTCTCGTGCGCGCTGGGGAGAAAATTCCCCTGGATGGCATCGTGCGGGAAGGCAGTGCCGCGGTGGATACCGCCGCCCTCACCGGCGAATCCGCGCCCCGGGAAGTGGATGTGGGCAGCGAGCTCTTGAGCGGCTGCATCAACCTGAACGGCACATTAAAAGTGGAGGTCACGAAGGAGTTCGGGCAGTCCACCGTCTCGAAAATTCTAGATATGGTGGAAAATGCCAGCGAGAAAAAGCCCATACCGAGGATTTCATCACCCGGTTCGCCAAATACTATACTCCTAGCGTGGTCATTGCCGCCGCTGCCCTGGCCATCCTTCCGCCGTTGTTTGTGGGGGAATGGAGCGTTTGATTGGCCGCGCGCTGAGCTTTCTCGTCATCTCCTGCCCCTGCGCCTTGGTGATCTCCGTGCCCCTGAGCTACTTTGGCGGCATCGGCGGCGCATCGAGGGCCGGCGTGCTCGTCAAGGGCAGCAACTACCTTGAGGCACTGTCTCGCTCTGAAATTGTGGTGTTTGACAAAACCGGCACGCTCACCAAAAGGCAATTTTGCCGTAAGCCAGCAAAAATACTGCGCCGGGCGTGAGCGAAGCCCAGCTTCTGGAATATGCCGCCCTGGCTGAGAGCTATTCTACGCACCCCATCGGCCAGAGCATCGTGGCCGCCTATGGGAGAGAGCTGGAAAAAAGACCGAGTGCGGGATGTAAAAGGAAATCCCCGGCAAAGGCATTGTGGCGGAAATCGACGGCGCGCAAATCGCCGCCGGCAACGCAAAACTCATGGAAGAGTACTGCCCGCTCTACCAGCCCGCCGCTGCTGTGGGCAGTGTGGTGCACGTCGCAAAAAGACGGCTCCCTATCTCGGCCATCTCGTCATACAGGATGAAATCAAGGAGGATGCCGCCGCTGCAATCTTGCAGCTCAAGCAGGCGGGCGTGGGGAAAACCGTCATGCTCACCGGCGATGCCCAGGCCGTAGCAGAGGATGTGGCGCAAAAGCTCGGGGTGGATGCGGTCTATTCAGAACTGCTCCGCTGGGAAAAGTCACCAAAGGTGGAGGCGCTGCTCGGGGAGAAGAGCAAAATGGCAAGCTCGTGTTCGTGGGCGACGGCATCAACGATGCGCCGGTGCTCACCCGGGCGGACATCGGCGTGGCCATGGGCGCGCTGGGCAGCGATGCCGCCATCGAAGCTGCAGACGTCGTGCTCATGACAGATGCCCCCTCGAAAATCCCCGAGGCCATCCGCATTTCCAGAAGAACCAGCCGCATCGTCCGGCAGAATATCATCTTTGCTCTGGGCGTAAAGGCCGTGGCGCTGGTACTGGGCGCTTTTGGGCTCATCCATATGCTCGTGGCCGTGTTTGCAGATGTCGGCGTGTCTGTCCTGGCCATCCTAAATGCTATGCGGGCCATGAAAATAGAAAAATAGAGAAGCAAAGGCAGGATATCCTGCCTTTTTTGCTTTACTTTTTCGCGGTTTTTCGCTATGGTATAGGAAAGAAAATCATGTATTTCGATAAAATTTTTCCCATAGGATAGCAAAAACAGGAGGAATTATGTTAACAGAAAAATTGCTAGAGAAATTTGAGCGCCAGTTGGAGGAAAGCCCTGAAGCCGCCGTTGCCATGAATGCCGCGGTAAAAAACGGCGTGGTGAAATCCGCCATTTCCTATGAGGCCTTCCGCCAGCAACGGCACGAGTTTTCCGTCAATATCAAGCAGGGCGATATCACCAACCAGAAGGCCAGCGGCCGCTGCTGGATGTTCGCTGCCCTAAACGTCATGCGCTTCGAAGCCATGGGCAAGCTCAATATGGAAACCTTTGAATTCTCCCAAAGTTACCCGCTGTTCTTTGATAAGCTGGAAAAGGCCAACTACTTCCTCGAAAATATTTTGGATACGCTAGACGAGCCTACAAATGGCCGTCTGGTCTCCTTTTTGCTCACAGAGCCCATGGGCGATGGCGGCCAGTGGGATATGTTCTGCGGCCTGGTGGAAAAATACGGCGTCGTGCCAAAGGACGCCATGCCCGAATCCGTTTCCTCCTCCGCCACTCGGGAGATGGATTACTATCTCACCCTGAAGCTCCGGGAATTTGCCTGCACGCTGCGCACGGCCTATGGCAAGGGGCAAGCAAAAGAACAGCTCGCGGAGAAAAAAGAGGAAATGCTGTCCGAAATCTATAAAATGCTCTGCATCTGCCTGGGCAAACCGCCCAAAACCTTCTGCTTCGAGGCCGGGATAAGGACGGCAATTTCATTCGGGAAGCGAATATCACCCCGAAGGAGTTTTACGAGAAATATGTGGGGTGGAACCTTGAAGACTATGTCAGCCTCATCAACGCCCCCACAGAGGATAAGCCTTTCTATCAAACTTATTCCGTCAAATACCTCGGCAGCGTGAAGGAAGGCCGCGCTGTGCGCTATCTGAACCTGCCGGTGGAGCAGCTCAAGGCCGCGGCCATCGCGCAGATGCAGGATGGCGCCCCCGTCTGGTTTGGCTGCGATGTGGGGAAATGCTCAATTCGGGAAAATGGCATCATGGATCCCGGCGTCATTCGGGCGGATCAGCTTTTTTGGCGTCTCCTTTCCGCTCAACAAGGCCGAGCGGCTAAATTATGGCCACAGCCTTATGACGCATGCCATGGTGTTTTTAGGGGTCAACTTGGATAGCGAGGGCAAGCCTAACCGTTGGCGCGTAGAAAATAGCTGGGGCAAAGAACCCGGCAAAGATGGCTACTATGTCATGAGCGACGATTGGTTTTCCGAGTATACCTACCAAGTGGTCGTCCATAAAAAATACCTCTCCGGCGAGGCGCTGAAGCAATTGGAAACAGAGCCCATCCTGCTCGAACCATGGGATCCCATGGGTTCGCTGGCCTGGGTGCGGGCATAAAAAAGGCGGGGATTTTTCCCCGCCTTTTATAGTTTTTTTCGATAATGAGCAACAGCCCCACCGTATTGATGGCAAAGTTCGCGAACATATGCACCATCCAAGATGCGTATAGGTTTTGATATCGTTCGTTGAGCCAGTTGAACAGCAATCCCGAGAAAAACAGGCTCACGATCATCAGGATAAAAACCAACGGAGAAAACCAACTCTGCATGATGGCGATGTGATAAAGGCTAAAGAGTCCGGCGCTGAATAGATACGCCACTTTTGGCCCGGTCAGCTTTTTTGAGCATCAAAAACGCAAATCCCCGGAAGAAAAACTCCTCCAGCATCGAGTTGACAAGCGAGATATAGGCGCCCATCAGGAAGATATTTTCCTTGCTGTTTTTGAGCGAAGAAGAGACCATAGACCAGTCGATGAGCCGTTCCCCAGCAAAAACCTCCGAGGATTACCCCGTAAACCGCCACTCCCAAAAACAGCGGCTCTAAAAATGCGCGCTTGCCGTGCAGCGTAAACAGGCTGCGCAAAAGCGGTCGTTGGCGCACCAGAGAATAGATCAAGGGCAGAATCAAAAATAGCGCCAGCTTGATGAGCGATTTTACCGTGTAGCTCGGCACGAGCACGGCATCTACATACGCCATAATGGCGCAGCCGCCTATCACGATGCCGGCGATAGAAAGAATGCCCCGCTTGTCCTGTTCCATGCTGCTCCTTTCTGTGGAATTATAGAATTCCCATGTGTTCCAACAGAATTTTTATGCCCAGCAGCACAAGAATCAGTCCCCGGTAAATTCTGCCTTTGCCTTATATTTGGTGCCAAACACATTGCCCAGCTTTACGCCTACCAGGGAAAGCAGGAAGGTGATGACCCCTGATGAGGGAGACGGAGAGCACCAGCTCTGTCTGCAAAATTCCAAAGGTCACGCCCACGGCCAGCGCGTCAATGCTGGTGGCAATGGCCAGTGGCAGCATGGTTTTGAAGCATACGCTGGCGTTGGGCTCCACATCCTTCTTGCGGGATTCCCAGATCATGTTTGCGCCAATCGCTGCCAGCAGCAAAAATGCAATCCAGTGATCCAGCGCCGCAATTTGCCCGGCGAAGCTCGCGCCTAAAAAATACCCCAATACGGGCATGGCCGCCTGAAAAACGCCGAAATAAAGTCCAATGATGATGCCATGCTTCCAGTTTAACTTGGGCATCGAAAGCCCCCTTGCAGATAGAGACGGCAAATGCATCCATCGCCAGTCCCACTGCGGTCAAAAAAGCTCGAAAAAAGACATGTGCCCTCCAGTAAAATTGCGTGAAAAATCAGTTTATACGTTGAACTTGAAGAGCACAACGTCTCCGTCTGCCATGACGTACTCCTTGCCCTCCTGGCGCACCAGGCCTTTTTTCCTTGGCCGCCTGCATGTCGCCCCCGAGCTCTTTTAACGCGTCAAAAGCGATAACTTCCGCCTTGATAAAGCCTCGCTCAAAATCCGTGTGGATTTTGCCCGCTGCTGGGGCGCCTTGGTGCCGCGCCGAATCGTCCATGCCCGCACTTCGTCTTCTCCGGCGGTTAAAAAGCTGATGAGCCCAAGCAGGCTGTAGGATTCCTGTACGAGCTTGTCCAAGCCGGATTGCTCTATGCCTAACTCCTCCATAAACCCCCCCCTCCCTTCGCTCTCCAGCCCGGAAAGCTCTTCCTCAACTCTGGCGCTGATGACAAGCAGCTGTGCGTTTTCTTCCGCCAGCCGGCTCTTTAATTTCATAACTAAGGGCAACGCTTCAGAAGGGTGCCCAGCTCTTGCTCGGAAATGTTCGCCACATAGATGATGGGCTTGTCGGTCAGCAAAACAGATCCTTTAATAGCGCCTGCTCCGCTTCGTCTAGCTCCACCGCGCGCGCGGGTTTTCCCGCTTCCAGCGCAGCGTAAAGCTTTCGGAGCGCAGCGGCCTCCTGCACATATTTCTTGTCGCCGCTCTTGCGCATCTTTTCTGCCCGGGTAAGCCGCTTTTCCACAGCCTCCATGTCCGCAAAAATCAGCTCAAAGCTGATGGTCTCCATGTCCCGCACCGGGTCTACCGTGCCGTCCACATGGGTGATGTCCTCGTCCTCGAAGCAGCGCACAACGTGCACAATCGCGTCCACTTCCCGGATATGGGAGAGGAACTTGTTGCCCAGCCCCTCGCCCTTGCTCGCGCCCTTCACAAGCCCCGCAATATCTACAAACTCGATGGTGGCCGGGGTGAATTTCTTCGGAGGGTGAATCTCAGCCAGAAAATCCAGCCGCGCGTCCGGCACGCTCACCATGCCCACATTGGGCTCAATGGTGCAAAAGGGATAGTTCTCGCTGGCCGCTCCAGCTTTTGTAATGGCGTTAAACAGCGTGCTCTTGCCCACGTTGGGCATGCCGACAACTCCAAGTTTCATCTATCGTCGTTCCTTTCTTTGCTCGTAAGTGCCTTCCTATTATAGCGGATTCTATAAAAAAGTAAACTTTTGCATAGAAGCGATGAAATGGTTTTACGCGGCGTAAAATGATGATATAATGATTTTAACTTCGCGCAACGTAGAAGGAGAGGTAACAATGAATATTTTGCAAGGTATCATCCTGGGGCTCGTGCAGGGTCTCACGGAGTTTTTGCCCGTGTCCAGCAGCGGGCACCTGTGTTGTTCCAAATGCCATGGGCATCGATAGCGGCAATATGCTGTTTTTCAACGTCATGGTGCATGTAGGCACCCTGGTGGCCATCTTTGTGGTTTTCTGGAAGGATATTGTAAGCCTTCTGCGCCATCCGGTGCAAAAAGCTCATGGGTCTGCTCATCGTGGCGACAGTCCCGGCAGTCATCGCGCAGTTGCTCATCGGGGATTTTATCGAGGAATCTTTTGGCGGGCAATATCTGGGCGTCGGGTTTTTGCTCACAGCCGTATTGCTCACAGTGGCAGAAGTGCTGAGTGCGCAAAAGAGCCGTAAGAAAAAGAAATTAGCTACCCCAATGCCCTGGGCATCAGGTGCATGCAGGCGGTTGCCGTTTTCCCGGGCATCTCCGCAGTGGTTCTACGTTGGCGGGCAGCCTGTTTATGGGGCTAGATCGCAGCCTTGCCGCGAAATTTTCCTTTCTCATGTCCATCCCGGTCATTCTGGGATCGACGCTGCTGGAGGGCTATAAGCTTGTGACGGATGGCGCCGGCGCCGTGTTTGTCTGGCCCACTATCCTCGGCATGATTGCCGCCGGGCTCTCGGGTTATTTTGCCGTGCGTTTCATGCTAAACCTCATCCGCAAGCGCAAGATGTATGGCTTTGCCATCTATGTCCTGGTGCTGGGTCTGCTCGTCATCCTGGATCAGTCCTGGTGGCACTTGATATTTAAATAAGAAACCAGAAAAAGCGGCAGAAGCTTCTGCCGCTTTTTTATAACTCTTTTATGAAATAGACCATGTCGGTCAGCTGCTTGCCCGCCTCAAAAATCGGGTGGTCGTAGTGCCGGGTAAAAAATCTTTCACTCGGTGTGAGTAAACAAACCCGCACTTCTCATAAAAACGGCACGGTGAGAGGGCTGTCACCGGTACCCACCAGCATTTTCCGGTACCTCCCGTATAGTGCGAAAACAGATGCTCCACCATTGCCCGGCCATATCCTTTGCCCTGGTCCTGCTCCCGGGTCGCGAGGTGTTTGAGCTCGCAAACGCCCGGCTCTTCCTCTGTCACAACGGCGATCGCCCGCGCCTGCCCCGCATCATAAAAGCGCAAACATCTCGCCGCGCTCCAGGTAGCGGTCGATCATGTCCTCCTGCTCGTCTGCCAGCAGCAGCAAATCTAAAAACCGCTTTTTATCTTGGAAAATTTCCTTTACTTCTATGGAACTTGCACCTCTTCTCCAGGTTTTTGGGTGCTTTTATTTTATCGCCGCCCATAAACTCTGTCAAATGCTAAAAACTGTTACATCCGTTCGGGCGCTTCAATGCCGATGAGCCCCTAGCCCGGTCTTGATGACCGTCCGGGTCGCGTCCACCAGTTCCAGCCGAGCGGCGGTGCCCGCTTTATCCTGCTCGTCCAAAATCCGAATGTCGTAGTAAAATTTGTTGAATGCCTGTGCCAGAGCAACTACCTGCCGCGTCACCATAAACGGCTCGTATTTCTCCGCCGCCTTCTGCACAGTTTCCGGGAATTCCTCGATGAGCCGCAGCACAGCGAAAGCTTGGGGGCAGTCGAGGGGCGCGGTAATCCGGCGCGGTGTCATAGCTGCCCGCGGATCTGCGCAGCAAAGAACATGCCCGGGCATGGGTATATTGCACATACGGCCCGGTCTCGCCGTCGAAATTTAAAAGCCGGTCTAAGTCAAACGTGATATCCTTGATGCGGCTGGCCTGCAACACGCTGAATACCACCGCGCCCACGCCGATCTGCCTCGAAACCTCGTCCTTGTTCTCCAGTTCCGGGTTCTTCTCGTCGATGACGCTGCGGGTTTTCTCGATGGCGCTTTTCAGCACATCCTCCAAAAACACTACGCGGCCTTCCCGGGTGGAAAGCGTGCCGTCCGCCAGGGATACCATGCCAAAGGCCACGTGAACGCAGTCTTTCGCAAAATCCGCGCCCATGAGCTCCAATACCTTGAAGAGCTGCCGGAAGTGCAGGTTCTGCTGGTAGGCCACAACGTATAAGTTTTTGTAGAAATCGTATGTCTTTTTGCGATAGAATGCCGCAGCCAAGTCTCGGGTGGCGTAGAGCGTCGCGCCGTCCGAACGCAGGATGAGGCAGGGGGCAGGTCGTAATCGTCCAGCCGTACAATCTGCGCGCCGTCGCTCTCCTCCAGGAGGTTTTTCTCCCGCAGGTCGTCGATGACGGGCTGCATCTTGTCGTTATAAAATGCCTCCCCGTTATAGGAATCAAATTTGATTCCCAACAGGTCGTAAACTTTGGCGACCTCCCTTAGCGTCAGCGCCTTGAACCAATCGAAAATCTGACGCGCCTCCTGGTCTCCATCCTCAATTTTTTTGAACCATGCCCGGCCCTCTTCGTCCAGCGCGGGGTCGGCCTTGGCCTCCTCGTGGAAGCGGACGTATAGCTCTAAAAGAGCCTGAATCGAGCGCGCCGCAACATCCCTTTGTTGCCCCAGCGCTTGTATGCTGCGATGAGCTTGCCAAATTGCGTGCCCCAGTCGCCCAAGTGGTTAATGCCCACGCACTTGAAGCCGAGGAAATTGTAGATGTTATAAAGCGCATGCCCGATGGCTGTGGAAGAAAGATGGCCAATGTGGAAAGGCTTTGCGATGTTGATAGAGGAATAGTCGATGGTGACGGCCCTACCCGCGCCCATATCCGAAGAGCCATAGCGCTCTTTTTTCTGTTGCACTGCGGCAAGCGTATGCGCTGCAAAAAACCGCTTGTCCACAAAAAAAGTTGAGATAGCCGCCCGCAATTTGCACGTCGCTGATAAATTCCGGCTTCTGAAACTTCGCTAATAGATCCGCCGCGATCTTGGGCGGAGCCATGCGCAAAGTTTTGGCCAGCTTAAAAGCAGGGCAAGGCAAAGTCGCCCATCTCCGGGTCCGGGGGGCGTTTCCAGCATCTCCTCGATCTCCGGGGCCGCCAGGGAAATCTCTTTTGCTAAAAGCATCGCAAGTTCGCTTTTGTAATTCATATTGCACCATCCGTTTTTTGCGTTTTTATCCCAATTACTATACCATACCCCCTGCAAAATGGCAATAAACGGGCAAGCAAAAGCCGGCCACCGGCCGGCTAACTTATCGCTCTTCGATGTTATCTATCTTGCCTCCTTGCATCTGTAAGGAGAAACGGTGCACGCAGAAAATGTGTGGGGAAAGCGCTTCGCAAAGGCGAGCTCCCGGGCGGGCAAATTCTTCCGGCGCGGGGAAGCGCCGCTGAAAAATTCCCGGAGGTCCTCAAAGCTCAGTTCCCGGGAAAGAGAGGGGAAAGGAAGGAAAGCGCGGCCTCTGCGTCCCCGTATTGCATGGCGGGCAAAGGCCCGGGCGATATCTGCTTCTTCGCCCTCTTGGCGCGTGAGCGCGCAGGCTGGGTGGGAAAAGTCTCCGGAATAGCGTTTGCGCACGGCATATCCGCATCCGCCCGCCGGGCTTATCACATCAAAAGCCTCCTGCGCCAACCTGTGGCTCAAGCAGGGTTCGCAAAAAGAAGTTTTTTTGCTGCACCGCGATGCAGGCCAGCATTTTTCGCTCCCGGTCTCCAGCTCGGCAAATGCGCAGAATAGGTCGCCCACTCGGGCGGTGAAAATGCGCCCGGCGTCGGCGGCGAAGGGCAGTGGGCAGGCAAAGGTAATGCGCCCATTTTCCTCAAGGAAAAGCAAAGCACCCGGTCAAAATAGACTTGCGCGCGAAAGGAAACCCCGTTATAGGAGAAGCTGTGCGCGGCCACGATATAGGGCAGGCAGGGCAGGCTTGAAAAAGGCGGTAAAATCTTTACGCAGCAAATTTCCCCATCAGATAGACGCGGAGCAATCCATCATCCGCACGATAACCGGTTCTTCCTCCGAAAGATCCAAAATACGCGCGAATGGCAGATAAATTTTGTCGTCCTTTTGCTCCAGCGGCGTAAAGGAGAGGCAAAAGCGTCCCCTGGGAATGCAGAGGGATAGATCTCCTGCTAAAAGCTCTCCGGCCAGTGTGCCGTTTAGATAAATGAGCCCGTCCGCTGGACAGGATATTTGAAGAAGGTTTAAGTGATCCATGCTCTACTATATTCAGATTCCCGTCAGGAAAGTATAAAAAGTTCTATTCCTCGCCCGCTGGCATAAAAATATTTTAGAGTTTTACAAAAGCAGAAGTTTTTTCTGCTTTTTTTTTTTTTAAGCTGGCATATTTTTCTAATAATAAGTCCATACTATGGGCAGCGACTCGAAAGGATTTAAAACATGGCGGAAAAGGAAAGGCAAAATAGTTCCGGCAAGGCCGGTTGGAGTATAGAGGAAACGGAGCTGCTATTTAGAAAAATTGATGAAGCGGCAAGCAAAAACCAGCCCATCAAGCGAGCGTTCGAAGCGGTAGCCGAGCGAACTGGGCGGCGCCCCAATAGCATCGAAACTATTACTATGTAAAGCTAAGAGAAGACCCGAGCAGGGGAAAGGTTTCTTTTGTACCCTTTGGTAAAAGAAGAACTGCGCACGTTGGTAGAGACGATGCTGCTCGGCCAGGCGGAGGGAAAGTCTGTGCGCAGCATTGCCTTTGCGCTCGGAAAAGGCGATAAGAAATCCATGCTGCGCTATCAAAATAAGTACCGCGGGCTGTTGCGCAGCAACCCGGGTATATTGAAACCGTGCTTTTGGAACTGCAAAAGCGGGGAAAATCAGCGCGGATGCGAGCTGCATCAAAAAGAAGGCGGCATCGCCCCAGCGTCGAGCAGGCGCTGGCAGAACTGGCGGATAATCTCTCCCAGTTTGGCAAAGACGGCGAGGCAGTGCTCTATGGCCTCAACAATATTGTTTCCTCTGCGGCCATGCAAAAGGAGGGGAGCAGGAGACCAAACTGCTTTCCGAGCTGGCTGTGCAGTTTGCGCGCAACCGGGAGTTGGAGCGCCAGCTTTCTGCACTCCAAGAACAGAGCAAGGCTGCGTTTTCCGAAGAATTAACCCCGCAAAATTTGCAATAATCATTAAAAAGTAAGGGAGAGGCAGAAAAAGCTCTCTTTTTTTGTGAAAAAATCATAAGTTTTTGCGCGTTTTCTGGACAAAATCGGCCTTTTTTGATATGATAGTAAATACGATTTGGCTTGTGAAGTTTGCAGCCAAAAGAAAGAAGGTGCAGCATGGACAAGCGCAAACAGGAAATCCTAAAACGACTGGAAGAAGTCTATATAGACGCCGTTCCGGCGCTGCATTTTGCAAACGCATACGAGCTGCTTGTTGCCACAATTCTCTCGGCACAGTGCACGGATGTGCGCGTGAATAAGGTCACAAAAACTTTATTTATTAAATATAAAATGCGAAAGAATTGGCTGCGGCAAATTTTGAAGAGCTATGCGATGAAATTCATAGTTGCGGGTGTTATAGCGTCAAGGCGAAAAACCTCATCGGCACCGCGAAGCTGCTGGTAGAGCAATATGGCGGGGAAGTGCCTGCGGATATGGACGAGCTCACCAAAGCTGCCCGGTGTGGGCAGAAAGACGGCCAACGTCGTGCTTTCAAACGCATTTGGCATTCCGGGATTCGCGGTGGATACACATGTGTTTCGGGTGAGCAATCGCCTGGGCTTGGCGAATGCCAAAGATGTGCTCAAAACCGAAGAGCAGATGTGCGCGCTCATCCCCAAAGAAAAATGGGGCAAGGCGCACCACTGGCTCATCTATCATGGCAGACAGGTTTGCCATGCGCGAAAACCGGCCTGCGATACCTGCTTTCTAAATGACCTTTGCCCCAGCGCTATGCTCTATGGGGAAGAGGGCAAGGCGCAAAAAGGGAAAGTAAAGAGTTTGCAAGTTTTTTTGCGGCTGGGAGAGAATAACATAGAAGAATGTTCGCGAAGAGCGCGGGCAGAAAGATGGAAATATGATCGTAGATAAAGTAAAGATCACAATCAAGGCTGGCAACGGCGGGCAATGGCGCCGTGAGTTTCCGGCGGAAAAATACGTGGCCGCGGGCGGCCCGGACGGCGGCGACGGCGGCCGGGGGGGGATATCCTTTTCAGGCGGATAAAGACCTGCGCACGCTGGTGGATTTCCGCTTTGTGCGCAAATTTGCCGCAGGCAACGGCGAAAACGGCGGGAAGCGCAACAAGGCGGGCAAGGATGGAGAGGATCTCATCATCAAAGTGCCGGAGGGCACGGTCATCATCGATGAGCAGACCGGCCGTGTGGTAGCGGATTTGCACTCGGGCACGCCGCGGGTGATTTTAAAAGGCGGCCGGGGTGGAAAGGGCAACGCTCGCTTTACCACGCCCACCCGGCAAACCCCGAGCTTTGCGCTCCCGGGCAGAAAGACACTGGCGAGAAAAGTTATTCTGGAGCTGAAGTCCATTGCAGATGTAGGGCTAGTGGGATTTCCGAGTGTGGGGAAATCCACGTTGCTTCCGTCGTCTCGGCGGCGAGACCAAAATTGCGGATTATCATTTTACCACGCTTTCCCCGAACCTTGGCGTTGTGGGCAGCGGGGACAGCAGTTTTGTGCTGGCAGACCTGCCCGGGCTCATCGAAGGGGCCAGCCAGGGCGCGGGCTTGGGACATGATTTCCTGCGGCACATTGAGCGCACACGCATGATTTTGCATGTGGTGGACGCTTCGGGCATCGAGGGAAGAGACCCGGTGGAAGACTACTACAAAATTAGAGAAGAGCTGCGCGCCTATAGCCCGGAGTTGGCCGAGCGCAAGGAGATTGTGGCGGCGGCAAAGATGGACTTGCCCGGCGGCGAGGTAGGCTACGAATGGCTCAGAGAAGAGCTGGAGCCTAAAGGGAGTTGCGGTTTACCCCATTTCTGCGGCGACCAAGCAGGGCACCAAAGACCTGATGGCCGCAGTTTTGGCAGAGCTTCAGAAGCTGCCGCCCGTGGGGAACATTGAGGAAGAGGGCGTCATTGAAGAGTGGGGAGACTATGACCAGCGAGCTCAGCTTTGAGATTTCGGGGATGGACGGCGTTGTGGAAGTAAACGGCGGGCTCATCGACTCCATCTTCTCGCGCACTGACCCGGAAGATCCGGATTCTATGCGGCATTTTGGCAAGCTGCTCGAGGATTTGGGCATCATTGAGGCGCTGCGGAAATACGGTGTGGAAGACGGGCAGGAAGTGCGCTTGAACGGCGAGTCTTTTGACTTTGTAGAATAAAGAAATAGAGGAAAACATATGACAAGCAAACAAAGAGCAAAGCTGCGGGCATTGGCTAACAGCATTGAGCCCATCATCCTGATTGGAAAAGAGGGCATTACAGACAATCTATTAAAGCAGGTGGACGACGCCCTGACCGCCCGGGAGCTCATCAAGGGCAGCATACAGAAGCATTGCGAGCTTTCAGCAAAAGAAGCGCTGCATTTGCTGGCGGAAAAGATGGAGGCGGAGCCTGTGCAGTTCATCGGCAGAAAATTCGCGCTATACCGCCGCAATGAAAAGAAACCTGTGATAGAGCTTTAAAAAGTGGCAAAATAAAAACGTGCAGCATTGCTGCACGTTTTTGACATTATTTCGCGGTGGCCTTGTGCCTGCCTGAGAGATAGCAGAAAAGCGAGAGACCAAAAGCATAGCGCGGCGATGATGGGATACAGGACGGAAAAGCCGGTGAGGGCGTACCAGCAGAGCAGGAACACGCCGAGCAATAGATAGGCCTTGGCCTTTTCCTTGCGCAGGAAGCTATGCTTTGGGTTTTCCCGGACTGGCCGGGCAACTTTGGCATCAAGCGCCTTTGCAGTTCCTCCTCTGACGGGGCGATGAGCGGGTTTTCCAGAGCGAGAATTCCTCTTGCCCGAGCAGCTTGATTTCTGCTTGCAGGCGGCGGGACATGGCGTCGGCTTCCTCCTGATAGGGGGAAGGAGAGAGCACCAGGGCTTTTTTTTGCGTCCAGCTTTTTCAGCTTGCGATGCAGCAACAAAATCTGCTGCACACCTACGGGATTCTCGGATGGTTTTGAAAAGCGAAGCAAAACAAGCCTTGCTCTAAAAGATAGGTTCCCCGAGGGTTTCTTCCCGCCGACCGCCCCGTGGGCTGCAAAAATTTCCTGGCAAATTTCCTGGAAGCTGTCGTCTGAGAGCAGCGTGAGCTTTCCAGTGCGCATTCGTTTTTTTTAGCGCGGCGAGTTCTTTTGTGATGTATTTTTCCAGGCGATATCGGGAAAAACCGGCATAGAGAACCATGAGCAACGCCGCGGCTGTGAGACCGAGGACGATGGCGATGCGCACGCCAAGGTGCATGCGCCAGAACAAGAAGAACAGCGCCAGCGCCAATACCAGCGCGCCAAACACGATATCCAGCGCCCGGGCCATGGTGTTTTGCCGCCCCGGCGCTTGCTTTTAAAATAGCGAATGGCCTGCTTATTTAGTTGCATGCAAGTTCCTCCATTGCTTGGATTTTCTTCTAGTATTGACAAAAATTGGGGAAACATACGGGGAGGGTTTGTTTCACGAGGCGGAATCGTGTATAATATGAGGCTAAGGAGGGACGCATGCAGACACAAGGGTTGATAGCAAAGGGCAGAGGCCGGAAACATTTTGCGAACGGCGCATTGGGATTCTCGGCGGAACATTTAACCCTCCGCACCTGGGACACCTACAGATTGCGGAACAGGTTTATTTGGAATTTGGCATGGAGAAAGTGCTGATCCTCCCGGTGGGTATTCCGCCGCACAAGAGCGGGGAAGATGTTTTGGTGCGCATGTTGCGCGAGCAGATGTGCCGGTTATTTTGCGCGGAGCGGGATTTTCTTGAGCTTTGCACGATGGAGATGGACAGGCAAGGGTATACTTTACACCATAGACACCTTGCGGGCGCTTAACCGCGCGCTAAAGCCCGGGGAGAGAATTTATTATATCATCGGCACGGACACGCTCTTTCAGCTAGAGACATGGAAGGAGCATGAGACTGTGCTCCGAGGGGATCTTTTTGTACCTTTGTTTGCGTGCCCCGCCCAGGGGATCATCCCGGCAGGGTGCGGGAAAAAATTGCGGAATTAAAAGAAAAATACGGCGTTAGAATTTTGCTCTCCTCCGGAGCGGGGCCGGATATTTCCTCCACCAAAGTGCGAGAAGCGTTTCGGGCAGGGGAGGATATCGGCGCATGGGTGCCCCGGAGCGTACGGCAATTTATGGAGGAAAACCATGTATTCCAAGGAGCTTAGGCAGCAATATTTAGATATTTTGCGCGGGCGGCTCACGCATAGGCGTTTTATTCACAGCCTCGGCGTGGAAAAGATGGCGGGGCAGCTGGCGGAAGAATACGGGGCAGACCGAGAGAAGGCGCAGATTGCGGGGCTGTTGCACGATTACGCCAAGTATATCCCAGACGAGCAGATGTTGAGCTATGCGCGGGAATTTGGCATTCCTCTATGCCCGGCATATGAGGAGAAGCCGAATTTGTTGCACGGGCCGGTGGCGGCGAAGCTGCTGGAACGCGACCTGGGCATTCGCGACCCGGAGATTTTGGCCGCGATTGCGCACCATACGACGGGGACATGGGGCATAGGCCTATTGGAGCAGGTGATCTACCTGGCGGATTTTATTAGAGGAAAATCGAGATTTTCCCGGCCTGGAAGAGCTTCGGGAAACGCTGAAGCAGGGGCCGGATGAGGCGATGCTGCAGTCGCTCGCCCGGGAGCTGCAGTTCCTGGCGCAGCAGGACCGGACGGTACACCCGGACACTGCGGCAGCATATGAATGGATGAAAACAAAAAGGAGAAGAAGACATAAGTGGCAAGTTTTGATCAGGTGATAATGGGGCTGGCAGAGCTTCTGGATACAAAAAGCAGAGGACATTGTACTGCTGGACGTGGAGAAGCAGACAATTTTGGCGGAGACGTTTGTGATAGCGAGCGGAAGATCTCCGGCGCAGATTCGCATGCTGGCAGACGAAGCCGAGCAATATATGGCAAAAACGGTATTTTTAAGAAGCGCATCGAGGGCTACGCGCAGGCGCGCTGGATCGTTGTGGACTTTGGGGATGTGCTCGTGCATATTTTTCACAAGCAAGAGCGGGAATTCTACGATATTGAGCGGCTATGGAAGGACAAGGACAACTTCCTTTGCGTATGAGGGGATGCCGGAATTTCGCAAATAACCGGCAGGTTTTAGGAACTGGTAAATTATGAATAGTCTATAAAACAGTCGATTTTTGGTTCACAACTATCGGCTGTTGTGTTATAATAACTTCATGTGTCAAAATTTCGCTGGAACACGAGGAGGTTATGCTGTTGAAGCGTAATTTACTTTTTAAAATAATTGTCGGACTGATTGCCTTTATGATGGTATTTACTACCGTATACTGGGTATTTGCTGAGGGACTCAATGAGCAGGAGATGACGGCCAACGCCATCATGCTCATTGACCAGGATACGGGGGCCGTGCTATATGAGAAAAATCCCGACGCGCAGATTGCGCCGGCCAGCACGACCAAGCTGTTGACCGCGGTGGTAGCCCTGGAAAAGCTGCAACTCACAGATGAAGTGACGGTGGGGGCGGAGGTTTCTGTGAGCGGTTCGCTCATGGGATTAAAGCCGGGGGCAGACAGTTACGGTGGAGACGCTGCTATACGGCATGTTCATGTGCTCGGGCAACGACGCGGCAGTGGCGTTGGCGGTGAAAATCGCGGGCAGCACGGACAACTTCGCCGTGATGATGAACGAGAAGGCGGCGCAGCTTGGAATGAACAATTCCCACTTTGTCACTGCTTCCGGCCTGACTGGGAGGGGCACTACACGACAGCCCGGGATATGGCAAAGCTGGCGCAATGCGCGGCCTCCAACGAGACGATCATGAAAATCGCCGGGACCAAGACATATAACGCCACGACCGTAGATAAGACGACGAACTTTAAGATGGAAAGCACCAACCGGCTGCTCTATACGCCGGAGAATAAGGAACCGAACACGCCGCCGTATACCAATTTCGAATACGAGTATGCCACGGGCTCAAGACGGGCTCTACGGCGAAGGCGAGCGGATGTGTCGTTGCTACGGCGCAAAAAAAGATGGCCGGCACCTGATTGCACTTGTCTTTGGCGACAGCTCGGATCAGGGCGCGAAGCGCTGGAGCATGGCAAAATCGCTGTTTGAATATGGATTTAACGAGTTTTCCCGGGTTTCGCTAGACGAGCTCGCGGCGGAGCAGTTGCAGCTGGAAGTGAGCAATGCGCCCGTGGTGGACGAGGTGGCGATGAAGCTCAAATGCGCGCCGGCAGGGGCGGGGGCAGAGGGCTCGATTGTGCTCAAAAACGATGTGGATCGATCTGCGATAACCGTGGAGGTTACGCCCAAAGAGGCTGGCGGCGCCGGTGCTCATGGGGGACATTTGGGCACGGTGGTCATCAAATCCGGCGATCAAGTCGTATTTTCTGGCGATTTAGCCGCGGCGGAAGACATGATGAGCAACGAGGAATACCAAAAGCTTGTGGAAAACGCCAATGCGAACAAGCTGGGCAAAGTGGATATCGACGACCCTTCGACGGGCGTAAAGAAGATAAGCAAGTATGTTTGGCTTTGGCTGCTGATTCCCGTTGCGCTCATCGTGTTTTTGGTGGTGCGCACATTAAGCGTCAAGAGAAGCCGCAGGATGCGCTATTCGCCTTCCCGCAGGAGAAAGACGGGCTCGGTTTACCGGCCGCGGCACAGACGGCGTTTTTAGCCCACGGCTATGAAGATGCGAAGGGAAAACCCCCTCGCATTTTTTGTGAAAAGGCAAAAAAGAGAATAGAAAGCCCTTGAATTTTCGCGGGGAGTCTGCTACAATACAAAAAAGGCGTCCTAGTGGGCCGTCGGCAATAGCGCCCGGGATGGAGTAGTATCGAAGTGGTCATAACGAGCACGACTGGAAATCGTGTTGCCCGAGAGGGCACGTGGGTTCGAATCCCACCTTCTCCGCCAATTTGGCAGTCGAGCAGGGCGGGAACGCTGAAAAGCGGATGCTCCGCCGCTCGGCACTGCAAAATCCACAAATGCCTCTTTTCCCAGAAGCGGCAGGATGCGAAAAATATTTGGAGGCTTAGCTCAGCTGGGAGAGCACTTGCTTCACACGCAAGGGGTCGCTGGTTCGAGTCCAGTAGTCTCCACCACGTCGCAGCAAACTTCGCTGCACATAAAGCCCCGGCAAGAGCCGGGGCTTTAACGTCCGCTCCGTTGCTGCTCCTTTTCCGAGAAAAGTCACGCTTGCTGCGGCTATGCCCTTGCAAGCGCGGGCATAACGCCTTCGCTGCGCTACCAACTTTTCTCGGCTGTGTAACCGCTAAGCCAGATCATTTTGGCAAGTAAAGCCAAGAAAAACCATCAGCACAGGAAACGTGCTGATGGCTTTTTTTGATGGTAGAAAGAGGGGTTGGACTGCCATATGAAGAACAACTTTATATGGATAGATAAAACGTATTAGGCATTTGCTTTGCGATTACTCTTTCTATCAGTGTGCACCTCTTGCCCGTATGTCATATTCTACTACAGGAGGTGAAAGCATGGTTATGATTGCAGTCGTTCGTGAAGTTCGAGCTGGCAGCTTGCTTGTCAGAGATCGGGCTACGGGCCAGAATGTTGTCGTTAATACCGACCAAACACGGTGTATTTTCCCTGGTGATTTGGTGGGTATCTTATACAATGGCGTGATGACAAATAGTCTTCCGCCGCAGATTTCAGCCCTTCGGATCCAATCCATTTTTCTCGCGGAAATTGCAGATAAAAACGCACAAAAAAAACAGGCGGGAGCTCCCGCCTGTTTTTACTTAAGATTCTGGCAAATTTTCCAAGATTTTATCGATATAGGAGACGACATCTTCTACCGGGATATCCAGAACCTGAGCAAGTTCGCCGTGTAACAGGCGCTGAGCCTTTTCCATCATGCGCTCATCGACCATATGGAGCTTTTTTACCCTCTTTTCTGCTTGGCCTCCCGAGCGAGATAGCATGCCTTTACAAGCGCTGCTAATTCGCGCCGATTTCCCTCTCGGAGAATTTGCTCAAAGTGCGCTTTGCGGCGTTGATCGTCCTCTATCCATTCGGATTCTATTTCTGGTAGAGAGGAGATTAGCTGATGCGCCTCGGAAGAAGTGAGCAGCTTTCTCATGCTGACCTTTTCGCTGGCCACGGGGAAATAGATTGTGGAGCTATCCCCGTTGAGCGGGCGCATGATATAGTAGAGTTCCTCATCTTTGCCGAATTTTTCCTTTCGTACGTCTAGGATTTGGCATGCCCCGGCATTTCCGTACATGACAAAGTCGTCCTTTTCAAACATCTTTACCCTCCGTTGCTGTACCCGAATTGCCAGCTGCGCCATTTGCGCGGCGCAAAAAGCAATACAAACCTGGCCTTGCTAAAAGGCCAAATAAGAAAAAGAATTGTCTTTATAATTTTTTAGGCAAGTTTCTTCATCCATTATATATACTATACCACAAACTGTAAGATTTTCCAAGGGGCGGTGAGGAGCGAGATATATTATTGACATATGTTCACAATGTTGCTACACTGGAGCCAAGAAAGAAGGTATGGCATGGCGAGACCACAAAAATGTAGATATATCTGCTCTAAACCGGGCGTGACGCGGTTTTTGCCCCAGGGAATAGAGGGAAGGGAAGCGTCACGATTGGGTATGATGAATACGAGGTAATTCGGTTATTGGATCACGCGCTGATGACGCAGCAGGAGTGCGCGAAAAAGATGCAGATCTCCCGACCGACTGTCACCCGGATGTATGAAAGAGCCCGGCGAAAGGTAGCGGACGCGCTGGTAAATGGAAAACAGATTGTGATAAACGGCGGTGATGTTCTCGTTTGCGCGGCATTGAAGCCCGAATGCGCAAACGAGCCGAACTGCTGCCATAGAAAAGCAGAAAACCAGGAAAGGCAAGGATAAACATATGGCGAAGAAGGTTCTTATCATCGGTGGAGTTGCGGCGGGTACCAAAGTCGCGGCAAAGTTTAAGCGGGAGGACAGGGATGCAGAAGTTTTACTGCTGACCCGAGACCGGGACATTTCCTATGCGGGCTGCGCGCTGCCCTATTTTGTGGGCGGGGCGATTGAGGACCCGGCGGATCTTATCGTGAACACACCAAAAAAGTATGCGGCGCTCACAGGAGTGGACGTGCGCACAGGGATAGAGGCCACGGCGCTCAACAGTGCGGCAAAAACCGTGACGGGAAAGGATATCTACACCGGTGAGCAGAAGGAATACGCTTATGACGCGCTGGTCATCGCCACCGGAGCGCGCGCGATTCTGCCGCCGATTCCGGGAATAGAGAACGCAGGGGTTTACAAAATGCGTGCGCCAGAGGATGCCATCGCGATGCGGGAGTATATCCGGCAAAACGATGTTCGGCGGGCGGTGGTTGTAGGCGGCGGATTTATCGGCCTGGAGGTGGCGGAGAATTTAAAGGCACAGGGCATCGCAACGACAGTGATCGACTTTGCGCCGCAGGTGCTGCCGGGGATTTTGATCCGGAGATGGCGGGATATGTGCAGCGGCACCTGAAAAAGAGGGGATTGCCGTGCACACGGCAACCAAGGCCGAAGGGATTTTGGGAGAGGGAGAAGTGCGCGGAGTTGTCACCAGCGCGGGCAAACTGCGCTGTGAGCTTGTGGTGCTTTGCGTAGGCATTCGACCGAACACGGAGTTTTTACAGGACAGCGGCATTGAGATGGAGCGAGGCTGCATCAAAGTGGACGAGCGGCTGCGCACGAATCTGCCGGATGTTTACGCGGCGGGGGACTGCGCGATGGTATTCAACCGCATCACGAAAAGGGCGCAGTGGTCGCCCATGGGCTCTTCGGCCAACATGGAAGGCAGGACGCTGGCGCAAATTTTGGCGGGGAGGAGAAGCGGTACCCGGCGTGCTGGGCACGGGGTTGTGAAGCTGCCAAACCTCAACTGCGCGCGTACAGGACTCACCGAGCAGCAGGCGAAGGACGCGGGATATGATGTGGAGACGGTGGTTGCGGCGACGGACGACAAGGCGCACTACTACCCGGATGCGGCATTTTTCTTCACCAAGCTCATTGCGGAAAAGAGCACGCATAAGCTGTTGGGCGCGCAGATACTGGGGCCGGGGGCGGTGGACAAGATGGCGGATATCGCGGTGATGGCTCTAAACATGGGCGCGAAGTTGGAGGATTTTGAGAACGCGGACTTCGCCTACGCGCCGCCTTTTTCCACGGCGATTCACCCCATGGTGCAGGCGGCGTATATTCTGTTAAACAAGCTAAATGGCCAGATGGCGAGCATGACCCCGGCAGAGTATGCGGCGGGGGCGGCCGAGGGATACCGCATCATTGACGCAGGCGCGGCAGAGGGCATCCCGGGGCGACGGTGGTGGACTTCACCAAGGTGGACGGCGAAATCCCCGGGATTGGAAAAGAGGAGAAGCTGCTGCTCGTGTGTAGCCGGGCCAAACGAGCGTATTTCCTGCAGAATCGGATGCGGCATTATGGATATAAGAACACGCTGGTATTGGAGGGGGCGACGGGTTTTCAGGAGGTGCGCGTGCCGGAGCGGAACGCAAGCTTTCAGCGGAGGACATTGCAAAAGTTAAGGCGCTGGGGTTTTGCAAGACAAGACTCGGCCGGGAATGTTTAACGGCCGCGTGATCACAAGAAACGGCAAGATTACAGCGCAGGAGAGCCGGGCGATTGCCGAGGCAGCCCAGCGGTATGGAGATGGGGAAATCACCATGACGGCCCGGCTCACCATCGAGATTCAGGGCGTGCCCTACGAGAATATTGAGCCGCTGCGGGAGGAGCTTGGGAAGGCGGGATTGGAGACGGGCGGCACGGGCTCGAAAGTTCGCCCGGTGGTTTCCTGTAAGGGGACGACCTGTCAATACGGACTCATCGACACGTTTGCGCTTTCTAAGGAGATTCACGAGCGGTTTTATCACGGATATGGGGATGTGAAGCTGCCACACAAGTTTAAGATTGCGGTAGGCGGTTGTCCAAACAACTGTGTCAAGCCGGATTTGAACGATATTGAGTGATTGGGCAGCGGGTTCCGGGCATTGATTTGGAAAAATGCCGGGGATGCAAGAAGTGCCAGGTGGAAAGCGCTTGCCCCATGGGCGTGGCCAAGGTGACGGAGGGAAAAATCGTCATCGACCGAACGGGGTGCAACAATTGCGGGCGGTGTATAAAGGCTTGCCCCTTTGGCGCGCTTTCGGCGGAGAGAACGGGATACCGCGTTTATATTGGCGGCAGATGGGGCAAAAAGATCGCTCAGGGCCGGCCGTTAGAGAAGGTATTTGGCAGCGAGGAAGAGGCGCTTGCAGTAGTGGAAAAGGCGATTTTGCTGTTCCGAGAACAAGGACAGACAGGAGAGCGGTTTGCGGATACGGTGGCGCGGCTGGGCTTTGACAACGTGCAGGATCAGCTATTGGCGCAGGGGTTGCTGGAGCGCAAGGAAGATAATCTTACCGCGAAAAAGCACCTAAAAGGCGGCGCGACATGCTAGGAAGACGGGTTGCGGCGGCCGTGCTGGTGGGGGCTTTGGCGCTCGGATTATTTGATGCGCAAAGAGTCCGAAGAAAGACATGCAAGAAGGCTCTTTTTACACATTTACAGATGACGTTGGGCGGGAGGTAGAGCTGAAAAAGGCGCCGGAGAAGGTGGCGGTGCTCTTTTCCTCATATGCGGATATTTGGCAGCTGGCTGGCGGCAGCGTCGCGGTGAGCGTGGGGGAGAGCATCGAACGGGGCATCACAGCGGAAGGCACGCCGGTGGTGGACAGCGGCGCGGGCAAGAGCATCGACGCCGAGCTGCTGCTTTCCTACGAGCCGGACTTTGTCATCTGTTCGGCGGACATTGCGGGACAGATGGAGGCGGCGGAGATTTTGGGACAGGCGGGGATTGCGACGGCGGCTTTTCGGGTGGAGTCCTTTGCCGATTATCTACGGGTGCTGAAAATCTGCACGGACATCACGGGTCAGAACGAGGCGTATGCGACTTGCGGGACGGAGATTGCCGGGCGAATAGAGGATGCGCGAAAAGCAGCGCAGGACAAGGCCGCGGCGCAAGGGGAAAAGAAGATCCTGTTTATCCGAGCGGGATCCACCTACAGCGCGACCAAGGCCAAGACGGCGGAAAACAATTTCGTCTGCCAGATGCTAGAAGAGCTTGGGACGAAAAACATCGCCGAGCAGGCGGGGGCGCTGCTCGAAGGGCTGAGCCTCGAGGAGGTTTTGCTGCAAAACCCGGACTATATTTTTATCTCCACCATGGGCAACGAGCAGGCGGCGAGGCAGTATATGCAGGAGCTTTTATGCAGCCCGAATGGCAAGCGCTAGATGCAATAAAAATGGGAAGTACGCCTTTTTGCCAAAGGAACTCTTCCACTTCAAGCCCAACGCGAACTGGGCAGAGGCTTATGAATATTTGGCGGAGCTGCTCTATGGGGAGAAGTGAGGCGCGGCAGAAAAAGGTTTTTGGAAAAGTGGCAGGACTGTGGCGATTTTGGCGGGACTCACACTGCTCTGCATGGCGCTTTGCCTGCGCTTTGGCAGCGCGGAATTTTCCGGCTCTGCTTTTTACGGCGGGTTATTTGGAAAAGAGGGATATGAGACGCAGAGCGCTATTTTGCGCTATATCCGTCTGCCCCGAATTTTGGGCGCGGTGCTTTGCGGCGTGGGGCTTTCGATTTCCGGCGTGTTGCTGCAGAGCGTGACGGGCAACCCATTGGCGAGCCCGAGCATCATCGGAGTGAATTCCGGCGCGGGATTCTTGGCCATTCTATGCCTGAGTTTTCTACCGGGGCGCTTTATGCGCTGCCCTTTGCGGCGTTTGTCGGGGCATTTTTGTCGACGCTGATCATCCTCTTTGTTTCCGGGCGCATGGGCAGCACGAAGGCTACGGTGGTGCTGGCGGGGATTGCGCTCACGACGCTGCTAAACGCGGGGATCTCTTTCTCTCGCTTTTAGACAGCGACGTATTGCTAGCATACCACGATTTTTCTGTGGGTGGGCTTTCCGGCGTGCGGCTGGAAAATTTGGCGGCGCCGGGGGCCATTATTCTGGCCAGCTTTGCGGCCTCGCTCTTAGCTTCCCGGCGCATTCGGCTCCTATGCCTGGGGACAACATGGCGCTCTCGCTGGGCGTGCGGATGCGGGCGCTGCGGCTGCTTTGCCTGGTTTTGGCATCGGCGGCGGCATCGGCAGTGGTGAGCTTTGCGGGGCTATTGGGGTTTGTGGGGCTGGTAGTGCCGCACATTGCCCGAAAGCTCGCAGGAGAGGATACAAAGTATCTGCTGCTGCATTCGGCGCTGCTGGGCGCGATTCTTGTGCTTGCGGCAGATCTGCTGGGGCGGGTGCTCTTTGCCCCGGCAGAAGTGCCGGTAGGCATCATCATGGCGGGCATTGGCGCGCCCTTCTTCTTGACGCTGCTGCTGAAAAAAGGAGGAGCGCGCATGCTGAGTTTTGAGAGCCTTCGGGCAGGATACGGAGAAAAACGCGTGCTTTTGGACGTGAGCTTTCGGCTGGCGCCGCACACGATTACCGCAGTAGTGGGCAAAACGGCAGCGGGAAATCCACACTGGTTTCCTGCGTGAACCAGGAGATGCGCTATACGGGGCGTATTTGCTTTGGCGACCAAAATATCGCGTTGCTACAGCCAAAAGAGCGGGCCAAGCTTTTGGGGATTTTGCCGCAGAGCTTGGAGCGGCCGCGGGTGCTGGTAGAGGAACTGGTGGGCTTTGGCCGCAGCCCGTACTTGGACATTGAAAGCGCTTTTCCCGGGCAGACCGGGAGGCTGTACAAAAGGCCATCGAGGATGCCGGGATTCGCGAGTTTTGCGGCCGCAGGGTGGACGAACTTTCGGGCGGTGAACGGCAGCTGGCATACCTCGCCATGGTGCTGGCGCAGAACACCCGAGTGGTCGTTTTGGATGAGCCCACGACATTTCTCGATATCGAGCGGGAGGCGGCGTTTTTGCGCAAGCTGGAGGAGCTGAAAACCCGGCACAAAAAAAAAACAGTGCTGGTGATTTTACACAATCTCTCCCAGGCTGTGCAGTTTGCGGATAACATTGTGATTTTGCAGGATGGCAAAATCTGTTTTGAGGGCAGCCGGGAGCAGTGCTTAAAAGCCCGGGCGCTGGAGCAGGCATTCTCTGTGCGGCGATATGAGGCGGAAGGAAAAATTTTCTTTGCGGGGCAGTGAGATGGAGTATTGGGATATTTACGACAAAGACGGAAGGTTTACGGGCAAGGTGATAGAGAAGGGGCAGGCGCTGGGGGCGGAGGAGTTCCACCTGGCAATGGAGGCGTGGGTGAGAAACTGCCAGGGCGAGTTTTTGCTCCAGCAGCGCAGCTTGCAATGTGAGATTTTGCCCGGGATGTGGGGCTGTGCACAGGGCGCATGCTGGCGGGAGAGGACACGAAGACCGGCTGCATACGGGAGCTGGCAGAGGAGCTGGGTATTCGGGCGCGGCCGGAAGAGTTGCGGTTTTTGCGCCGCATTTTGCGCCAGGACGGCACGCAGCTCATCTGGGATATTTACTTGCTTCAGCGGGAGATAGACTGCCGGAAACTGGCTTTTCAGCCTGAGGAGGTCGCTGCGGCGATATGGGCCAGAGGTGCGCCGTCCGTCGGCGGCGTCCTTCTCCCGGTACTTATCCCGCAGCACGGCGGCAAACATCTCCATGGGGGACTTGCAGGAGGAGATGTTGTGCAGATACTTGGGGTCGTTGAGCTCCAGATACTTCACCCAGGCCGGGCAGCAGCTGGTGAACATAGGGAAGGGACCGCCGTTTTTCAGCCGGGCCAGGAACTCCTGGGCCTCGCTGATGGTGGTCATATCGGCGGCGAAGTTGGTGTCGTACACCTCCTCCACACCCATGAGCTTCAGGGCCTTCACCAGCTTATCC
>VOFE01001358.1_pt1 | contig 42000 bp, 52 predicted proteins | sample 5384071 | NCBI WGS metagenome assembly VOFE01 (sample SAMN12384724, study PRJNA508395) | human gut metagenome | isolation source: healthy gut D | host: Homo sapiens
AGAAATATTCTGTATCTGTTCATCAAGAACATTTACAATACCTTGAATATCTCCCTGTACATCTGTTCCAAGCTGGTCTGACACATCTTTTACAAAGTCTTCTGCTGTATCACTCGAATCTGCCCTTGTGTTACTGATGTCCTTAAGATTATCATTAATGATATCCCTGCTCATCGATAGCATCTTTCTGGGAGTCTGATAAAATTTTATCATCACCCTGAATGTCCTTTATCTTATTAAGAGCATTATCAATATTGTCAAAATACTCTCTTGTATCAGGGTTATCCTGCATAGAGTCAGATACTTCTTTTAAAGAGTCCGATAATACATCAACATCTTCCTTATACTGGTTAGTAATGCTTTCTGCATAATCTCTTGTCTTAGATGAAGCACTGCCCATTGAATCCTGACAAGCTGTTTAATGTATTTATATTATTAACAGAGCCCTGAATTGTATCAATTCTGTCCTGTAAATATTCAGACTCTATATAAGGCTCTGCCTGTCCGACAATACCGCCGACATCTTTTCTGCCGTATATATCGCCTTCGTTGGTACAGTTAAGTATCTTTCCATTCTGGCTTCCTGCTATACCACCAACATTATAACCTGTATGGTTATATCCAATTGTTCCATAATTTGTACACGATGAAATAACACCAGATGAATTACCTGCTATTCCACCCATATCGTTACGGTCTACAACGTGCTGTGTAATATTAAATGTTCCAACATCAACTCCACCGACATCAAGTGATGAAGCTGAATTCATCTGTATTAACGCGGCTTCTTGATACACATTCTTATAAGTCCTTCATTCTTGCCAGCTATTCCACCTGTCTGGTTAGTTGCTGTAACAACAGCATCACTAAGACAGTTAGTTATATTAGCACCCGGCTTATTAATTCCTGCAATCGCACCTACATATGTTGTACCATTGACTTTTCCATAAAATGTGCAGTTAGTTATTGTACCATAATTAACACCGGCAATTCCTCCTATATTCTTCTGTGAACCAGATGTATTAACGCTTCCTGATACACTAAAATTGCATACATAAGCATTTTCTCCAAGGTAACGGAAAAAGCCATAATCTGAACCCTTATAATCGACATTAAAGCTTCTTATAGTATGGTTAGCACCATCAAATGTTCCATCAAAATATGGTATGCCTTGAAAATCTGTATTCGATAAATTGATATCTGTAGCAAGTCTTACTGTCCTGCCCCTGCTGTAACTGTCATATTTACAGTTATTGGCAAATTCAATAAGTTCCCTGGCACTGGAAATTACTATAACATCACTGTCAGCTTCCTCTGCCTGTACCACATATGGAATAATATTTCCAAATGCCGCAAAGATAATGAGCAGTGACAGCATTACTGCAAGTATTTTATTAAATTTTGTATTAAGCTTTACCATTACTGCTCATCTCCTTTCTCTGTATTGTTCGTAACATTTTCTGTATTATCCACACCATCACTTTTATCTGTTAATAAAAGATTATCTGTATCTTCATATGTAACCTGTCCCTGACGTCCTGGAATTAGTGAATCAACTGATACCTTCATCTGTCCCTGGAATGTTCCCTGAATGTCAGCATCAATCTCACCCTGTACATAACCTTTGACGTGTCCTGTAACTCTTACCCTGCCGGCAACTTCTTTCTGTGGTCTTGCAATATTCATTGTAAGAGCTGTCTTTTCGATAATAATATCTCCAAGTAAAAGTATCTGTGGAAGCACGAATAATACAAGGATAATTGATATTAATGTACCTCGTCCAAGTGCAACACCTATTGAAGCAACTGTCGCATCTGAGGCAATCTCACCTATAAGGAAGCCTGCACAAGTAAGAATTGAACCTGATGTAAATATTGTTGGGAATGACTGGTTAAGTGTCTCAATCATTGCATCTTTAAGCTGCATTTCCTTCTTTAACTGCAAATACCTGTTAGATATAACAATCGCATAATCTATTGTAGCACCCATCTGTATTGCTGATACAATCAGGTATGCAATAAAGAATACTGTCTGCCCCTGTAATGCCGGTACAGCAAAGTTAATCCCATATACTTCCCTGAATAGTAAGAACAAGAAGCACTGGAAGTCCTGCTGACTGGAATGTAAAGAACAGAATTATCATAACAAAAGTGCAGTAAGTACGCTTATAATAATATTATCTGATGCAAATGATGACTCAAGATCGTGGTCACTTGTAGAATTACCAACAAGGACTACATTATCTGTGCCATAATACTGAGCTGCAATACCACGGATTTCCTCCAATGCATCGTATGTTTCCTGACCTTCTACAGGAAGTGAAAGGTTAAGCACAAAATCTTGAATAATCGCTTCCCTGAAGCTGTAACTGTGCATCGTGGAGTGTATCATATAATGTATTAAGCTTATCGTCCAAATCTCTATCTAATGTTACATAACCTTCCTTATACTGGTCATAAAGGAATAAGAACATATCAATAATAGGAACCTCATAATCATTAACTCCTGTAAATACAGGACCATACTGCTCCTGATTATAAGCATATGCCATATAAAGCACATCAACTACTTCTCTGTCTATATCAATCAATTCAGCAAATTGCCTTGGATTTAACTTATCCGTAAGCACATAATCATCATTAATTGACACATTTGCAAGACCAAGTGTTGATGTAACATAGCTTAGATTATCTAATTTGCCTAACACTCTCTTCTCTGACTCATAATCGCCCTTTGGCACCATAACAACTAACTGGTTGCTCTTGCCAAATGTATCCTCTATTCTTTCTTCTGCTATCTTAGCATTACTCTTTTCGCACTCACAATTGAGCTTGTATCATAAATATACTGGCAGTTATTTGAAAATATAGCTGCTGCTATAAAAATACTATAAATAAAGGTGGAATTATATATTTGGTCTTATTAGCAAATTTACCAACAATTGTAAACATAACATTTGTGATGTGTATTATCAATTTGGCAAATATAAGCAGTACTCCCCGGCATAAGAAAAGAATACTGATATAAGACTTATAATAATGGCCTTAACAATATAATACCCATATCATAACCAAGCCTGAACTGCATAAACATCATTGCAACCATACCTGATACAGTTGTAAGTGATGATGAACTAATCTCTGGAATAGCCTTTGAGAGTGCAACCTTTACCGCTTCTTCTGCATTAAGCGTTTCGTGCTCCTCCATAAATCTGTCGCAGAGAATAATCGCATAGTCAATAGCCAGTGCAAGCTGTAACACTACTGCTATCGAGTTGGTGATAGACGAAATAGTACCGAACCAGTAATTAGTTCCCATATTAAGAATTGCCGCAACACCAAATGTTATGAGCAATACTGGAATTTGCAGATATGCCTTTGTTGAAAGCATTAACACAACTACTATAATAATTACTGCCAGTACAAGAATAATGTTCATATCCTTTGACAGTGATTCCGCACTTTCTTCTTCCGAACCAACCTCCGTTGAAACATATACGTCATAATCTGATAACGTATCCTTGACATCATTCAATGCCTGTTTGCTTATATCCTCATCTTCCGTTCCATCAAATGTAATATCAAACAAAGCATCTGTACCTTTATAATGGTCTGATGAGTCATCAAATGTTACCTGCTTAACTCCATCAATGTCCTCAAGTTCGCTTACAAGCTCGTCTGCCTGATTATAGGTGACATTGGTAAGCATAACCTTAGCACTGCCATATGTAACAAACTGTTCGTCCATAATAGACAATCCCTGTCTTGTCTCACTATCGGCTGGCAGGTATGATGTAATATCCTGATTGACCTGTACTTTATTGATAGATAACACACTATAAATAATCGCAAGAATAAAAAGAATTTCTATTGCTTTACGTTTATTCACAATAAATGTGGCTGCCGTAAGCCAAAAATTACCCTTTTGCTTTTCTTCTTTTTCCTTCATAAATTCTTCTGTACATATAATTCACTAAATATCCTAATAATCTTCAATAAACTTTAATTATTAATCAGTTTCTTAAATGTACCGTCCTTTCTTCATTTTGCTTATTGTGTTTATAAACATAGTGTTGATTATTTTATAGAATAATTATAATTATCATATAATATTTGCTCAATAATCAGTTTTGCAACAAAGTGTTGATTAATAGACATTGTGTTGATATATGTCAATTAATTAAGAAAGATTTAAGAAAGGGTAATATATGGAAAATAATATAGACAGACGTGTAATGAGAACTAAAACACTGCTTATTCACAGCCTTTCCACTCTGATGAAACAAAAAAACATCAAAGACATAACTGTAAAGGAATTATGTGAACTGGCAGATATTAACAGGGGCACGTTTTATCTGCATTACAAAGATATATACGATATGCTCGCCTCTATCGAACAGGAGCTTAGCGACAAGTTCATACAGATATTTCAAAAATATAATGCCAGGAATACAAAGGATTTTCCTTATCCTTTATTCTTAGATATATTTGAATTTGTAAGCGATAATGCCGAACTTTTCCGCGTGCTTATAGGTCCTAATGGTGACATTTCATTTATTATGAAAATACACCAGCTTTATAATATGTACTGCATACAGACCGAAATCAGTAAATTATCGCCTGAACTTTCAATTAACTGTAAATATTACGGTAATTTTATACTTTTACGGCTGTGTCGGTCTTATCGAACAGTGGCTCTCAAGCGATAATCCTGAGTCCCCACGCAAATGGCTAAGCTTGTAACCAAGCTTGTATCAACTGGAGTTTTATCTTTAATAAAATAAATACTTAAAAAGGTCTTCTTCTGTAATCAGAAAAAGACCTTTTATTCTTAGTACTCACGAATTCTTCTTTTCTTTCTCAGTCATAACTATTTCGCCACATGTAAGCTCTTTTCATTATCACTATTGTAATTAAATCTGCCATCGTTCTTTTCTTCAATAGCTTTTATCATATGATAAGTGTACTCATTATATGGTGTTGGAACGCCAAGTTCTTTTCCCATTCGCACTAACGCTCCGGAAAACATATCTATCTCCGTATGACGTCCGGCATCAATATCCTGCAATGTAGAATAACGTGCTGTTGGAAGGACTGCACTGCCCCTGCCGGAAGAACCCTCAACAATGCTTATGTCAATTCCTTTTGCTGCTGCAACGGCCTCAAGCTCCTTACGAAGACCTTCACTGATTGCCTTCATATGTACGCTGTCCCTGTAGCAGCCAACACCTGCTCCAAGAATTGCCTGTGGAAGGTTGTTGCACACATTAAGTCGGAACTTACACCATATCTCCTCTTTAATATGCTTTGTTACCCGAAAATGTATATTACCTCTTTCAAACAGTTCCTTAACCATACGTACTCTTTCACTGTCAAATGGTGCGTTAAGCTCTCCATATATAATTCCAAGAGTTGTGTCTGGATTAAAGACATACCCATTTCCTTCTTTATATGCTGAAGCTACCTTAATAAGTGAATATAACATATGAGAAGCACCTATCTTTTCTGCAATAACATCTTCACTGTCTACACCATTCATAAGGCTCATAACTATAGTATTATCACCTGTTGCTGCTTTTATATCATCAAGTGCTGCTGGAAGTGCTCCATACTTTAATGATACAATAAGCAAGTCAACACCTTTTGCTTCGTCCGGTGTCCATACTTCTGGACGGTATACATTACCATTAATCTTACATCCATCAGCCTTAAGCTTTTGATTTCTCTCACCTTTGGCTATAACACCAAGTTTTATGTCCTCGACCTTAGAAAGTCCCCATATAACATAAGAACCTACTGCACCTGCACCTATAATTCCAACTGACTTAATTGACATAACAACCAACTCCTGCTTTATTACTCACTATAATTTTATTCACATAATCTTTAATCTCATTACTGTCATCTGGCATTCTACAGCCGACAATATAATTACCCTCATCATTAGAACATCTTATTATACAGCCCTGTATTTCTTTGTCTTTAATAACATCGAAATTATCAATCTCGATAACAATATTCTTACCCTTCATATTTTCAAACGATGAGTCATTAACTGAAAAAGCAAAACCATTAGCACTGATATTAACCATGTGTCCATAATATGTTATATCTGTACCATCAACGCTTATTGTACACTTATTGTCAAGTGGCATTCTTGGATACTTTCTTCTGTTATATACCTGTGGGTTAGTATCAATAGTAAGCTTGAACTGTCCCTTTTCTCCTGCCTTGACATTATGTATTGCTATACCATTCCAGCAATATAATACATTATCTACAACAGCGTTAAATGAACACTTAAGATTTCTTCTCTTATCATCAAATGCTGCTCTGTTATTAATATTTATGTATACATTATTGTCTTTTTCTGTCAACAACTTCACCTGTGTATTCTTCCTTGGCATTAGTCTGGTCTTCAATAACCATTCTGAACTTCATACCGCTCTTTATATCGGAAACATTCATAAATCCACCGATACCAAGTTCTTCCATAAGTTCGCCGACAACAGACTCAATATCCGTTGCACTCTTGGCACTTGCTTCATATTTGCTAAGCATCGTCTTAGTTGTCTGTTCTGCATTATTAATGCTCTCTGTCATTATCTGCATTATTTCGCCAACCTGATTCATATTAGCAGTAAGTGTCTCATTAGAATTCTCAACCTGCTTAACTGCACTGTCAACAACCTTTATATTATCACCAAGGCTTGTTGCATCACTCGTTATATCTGATACTGACTTATTAACTGTTGATACCTTCTCAATGTTAAGCTGTATAAGTTCAACTGTTTCTGTAATTGATTGAAGCATTTCATCTGATGTAGCCTCAAGATGTGAAAGTGCTTCCATAATACTGTTAGAAGAGTCTTGAGTTCCACTGCTTAAGCTTCTTATCTGGTCAGCAACAACAGCAAAGCCCTTTCCTGCTTCTCCTGCTCTTGCCGCCTCTATTGAAGCATTAAGTGCAAGAAGATTAGTCTGTGAAGTAATTCCTTCAATAGTACTTGTCTCCTGCTTAACATTTTCAAATTCCTTCTTAAATGTTTCAAGAATAGTCTCAATCTTGCTTGATAATGCTGACATTCTGTTAGTAATTTCAACAACCTCTGTAAGCTCATCAGCACTTAAGTCAGCATGTTCAACTGACTTCTCAATAAGCTTTGAGAATTCCTCCATAAGATCTGATACATCTTTCACCTGAGTATCAATAACCTTAGTCATCTCTATTGATGAAACTGTCTTATCATTAAGGATACCATTGTTCTTTGCAAGTGTTCCCATATCCTTAACTACATTGTTAGCACCCTGTTTATTCTCATCTGCAAGTTCTCTTACAACTGTAACACCATCAACAATTGAATTACTTGCATCTTTAACCTGCTCAACTGTCTGTACAACCTGTGCCAGCTCCGATTCAATCGACCCCGTCAGTGCACCATCTGACTCAACCAGATGTCTTATCGCCATATTAGTACAAGCAAAACAACATAATACAATCGCAAACTGAAGTGCACACTCCTCACTTGCAACAAAATCCATCATTCCCTTAGCCACACCTTTGTAAATATTACTGCTGATTAATACAAACAATGTAAACCACATAATCATCTTTATAAACTTAGGATCTTTGTACAATATAAGAATTGATAATAATGGAAGAATAAATATATAAGAAATCTTATCGAGTGCTGTCCATGCTATAACAGCGTAGAATAAAAGATAACATATACCTAATACCCATTTGTACTCTTTAGCTGCCTTACCCTTAATCATAGATACTATATATCCTGTTATGTAAGTAACCCAGCCTACTACTGTAAATGCTATAAAATATCCCCTTGCAATTTCCCCATTCTTTGTCTTGATACCATAATATATGGTCGCAATAAAAATAAGAGCAAGCCAGGTTATACCTGCTCTTTTGTTGGCTTTCGCCCTGAAAAATGATTCATCATACTCCTGCATATGCATTGTCCTTTCACTGATGTTAGTTTATCATTGATTTCTATATTCTATTGTCGTCACAAATACTTAAATGATGTTTTTATAATACCACATTTTTATCTATATTCATAGTACATTATTGCTTTCACAATTTATATTTTATAATTAGTTGTTGACAGACAATTTGTCCATATACTATTATATTAACAAAGGGAGTAGTTAGCATCTTTAGATGTAATAATAATCGTCATCACGCTGCAAGGCCGGTTATTATTAGTGAGTAACGAGACTTTTATCAATCATTTTTTTGATGTGGTAAAAGGCTTTTTTTGTATAAAGATTAATAAATGTTTCTTTTGCCGCAGGAAAGGACTTAATATGGAATATTTATTACTACTCATTGGATTCGTGCTGTTAATCAAAGGAGCTGACTTTTTCGTAGATGGTAGCTCGTCACTTGCAAGAATTATGAAGGTACCAAGCGTTATTATAGGACTGACGATTGTTGCTATGGGAACAAGTGCCCCGGAAGCTTCTGTAAGTGTTAATGCCGCACTCGCTGGAAGCAACGATATTGCAATAAGCAATGTTATAGGTTCTAACCTTTTTAATGGTCTTGTCGTTGTCGGTGTATGTGCATTTATGGCTGGATTTAAGACTAATCCTGAGATTTTAAAAAGAGATATGCCACTTAACATTATCGTAACAGCAATTCTTTTGCATTATGCTTCTTGACAGACATATTAACCATATTGAGGGAATAATCTTACTCATCAGTATGGCTGTATACATTGCAGTTATGGTTATATCAGCACTTAAAAACCGTGAAACTGCTGATGAATGTAAAATACTTTCTCTGCCTAAGAGTCTTATATTTATCATAGGCGGACTTATTGCTGTAATATTTGGTGGAACACTTGTTGTTGATAATGCCTGTCTTATCGCTAAAGATTTCGGTGTCAGTGAGAATTTTATAGGACTTACAATAATCGCTATTGGTACATCACTTCCTGAACTTGTTACCTCTATCACAGCGACACGAAAAGGCGACAGCGGACTTGCACTCGGTAATGCCATAGGCTCTAACCTTTTTAATATACTATTCATATTAGGAATGTCTGCAACAATCTGCCCGCTGAATGTATTATCAGAGTCAATTATCGACTGTATAATACTTCTTGTGTCAGCAGTCATTCTTTATGTATTTGCAAGAACCAAAAAGACTATGAACAGATGGGAGGGAATTGTATGCGTGTTTCTATATGTAGGATACACGGCATATCTTTTAATAAGATAATACCTGTCATTATCTCCTACTCTTCCATAATCATCTTTTTTAATTCTTTTGCCGCTGAATTTAAAGGATGCTGGTAATCATATACCATACACACATTTCTTTCAGGAATCGTTTCTTTTAACGATATCTTTACAATTTCACGCTTGCTAAGGGCTTCCTGTGCCATAAGTTCAGGCACGAAGCCCAGACCAAGCTCATTTTTCACAAGTGGGAGTATCTGGTCTGTTGTAGCTACCTCAGTATCTGGCAGTAATTCAATTCCATTTTTATAGAATAATTCATTATAGAACTGAAATGTCATTGTTTCCCTGCCAAGACATATCAAAGGATAATTCTTTAACTCCTTTAATGATAATTCCTGACTTCCCAATGCAGTAAACGTAGTACCTCCTACAAGAATTTCTTTAAATGTCTTTAACATTATCTGCTTAAGAGGTGCTTCTACATTGACAGGTGAAGATGCAACAGCGAAATCTATAATTCCCGATCTTACAGCTTCTATTGCCTGAGGTGTCGAATGGTTATATATTTTAAGACGTATTCCCGGATATTTAATATGGAACTTTTTAAGCTTATCTAACAAGAATATATTAAGTGCTGTCTCACTTGCACCAATTGATACGCTTCCTGTTGTAAGGCTTGAGCTGTCAGGATAATTCTTCCTCTGCTTCTAATAACTGGCTCATCGCAACGGATACGTGTGTATACAACTTCTCACCCTCAGGAGTAAGCTGAATTCCCCTGTTATTTCTTATAAATAACGAACAGCCAAGCTGCTGTTCAAGACAATTCATAGCCCTTGTTATATTCGGCTGGCTGTTACCTAATGCGTGTGCAGCTTTAGTAAAGTTACTGTATTTGGCTACATAATAAAATATCTTATAATATTCGTAATTAACATTCATATAATCTGACCCTTTCACTAGCTATAAGTATCACAGTTATATCAAATAATAATCAAAACCATATCAATTATACTTTTTTACTTATCATTGTTTCAATAGTATACTCCTTACTTGGTAATAAAAGCAACTAAAATTTATTATCATTATTAAAAGTTACATTTTACCAACTACAACCTATACTATATTTTAAAGGAGATGCTTATATGCTTACTGCTGTAACAGGAATTAACTGGGGTGATGAAGGCAAAGGCCGCGTAATTGACTTGTTAGCTGAGCAGGCTGATATTGTTGTCCGTTATCAGGGCGGTAATAACGCCGGTCACACTGTAGTCACTGATAAAGGGAAATTCGTTCTTAATCTTCTTCCATCTGGAATACTTCACCCTGATGTTGTATGTGTTCTCGGTGATGGAATGGTAATTGACCTTGAACATCTTTCAAATGAAGCTGAACAAATCAAAGAAAAAGGAATATCTGTAACTCCTGATAATCTGAAGCTTTCAAAACATGCCACTATATCTATGCCTTGGCACAAGGTTCAAGATGAACTTGAAGAAAACCGGTTATCTGCAACAGGCAGTGCATTTGGTTCTACACGCAGGGGCATTGCTTATGCCTATAGCGATAAATACCGCAAGAAGACACTTCGTCTTGCCGACCTTCTTCATCTTGATAATGAAAATGTTAAAGCAAGGCTTAAAACCATATTAGATGCAAAAAATCTTGAACTTGCCGGCTGTTATCATCAGGAACCAATGTCATATCCTGCTCTCTTATCGTGGTGTGAAAAACAAGCAGATATATTCAGGGATTATATATGTGATACAGGCATTTTCTTAAATAATGCCTTAGCTGATAATAAAAAAGTAGTTCTTGAAGCCCAGTTAGGCGCTATGAGGGATATTGATTATGGTATATTCCCCTACACTTCAAGCTCATCTACAATAGCTGCCTATGGCCCTTTAGGTGCTGGCATACCTTATGCCCCACTTAACCATATTGTCGGTGTCTTAAAAGCTTATTCAACCTGTGTAGGTGCTGGTCCATTTGTTGCAGAAAATGCAATGTCTGAAGAATGGCAGAAGCTCCTTCGTAAATACGGCGGCGAATATGGTGCTGCTACAGGACGACCAAGGCGTATCGGACCATTTGATGCTGTTGCCAGTGCTTGGCCTTAAATGCCAGAATTCAGATTTAATAGCATTAACCAAATTAGATATCTTAAGCTATATGAGAGAAATCCCTATTATAACAGGTTATAAATATAAAAATACTGTCGTAACAGAATTTGACCCGACAGACAATATAGATATGTACAAGCCTGTTGTTGAACTTATCTTAAGGCTGGCTTACAGACATATCAAAAGTGCCGCACATATGATGAACTTCCTGATAATGCAAGAAATTATATTGAAAAGCTTGAAAAGCTGCTTAATCACGAAATCCAGTTCATATCTGTCGGGGCAGAGAGAAACCAATATTTAACAAAGGGAGAATGGCTATGAGAAATTTAATTGACCCTCTTGATTTTACACTTGATGAAACAATAAGCATTTTAGACTTAGCTGACAGGATTGCTTCTAATGAAGAAGCCTACAGCCACGTTGCTGACGACAAAAAGCTTGCTACTTTATTCTATGAACCAAGCACAAGAACTCGTTTATCCTTTGAGTCAGCAATGTTAAGCCTTGGAGGAAAGACCTTAGGCTTTGCCGGTGCTAACCAGTCAAGTGCCACCAAGGGCGAAACTGTCGCAGATACCGCCCGTGTTGTAAGCTGTTATGCCGACATTATTGCAATGCGCCACCCAAAAGAAGGTGCACCTTTAAGAGCTTCTATGTATTCATCAATTCCAGTTATCAACGCTGGTGACGGAGGTCACAACCACCCAACCCAGACATTAATTGACCTGATGACAATACGCCATAGAAAGGGACGTCTTGATAACCTGACTGTTGGTTTCTGCGGTGATTTAAAATTTGGAAGAACTGTACATTCTCTTGTGAACAGCCTTGTTGTTCCTCTGTGCTTATTACCTATTTCACAAGATGCAAATCTGCACTGTGGACTTAAGTATAATCTTTCAAGAGGAACAGGCTCTGCCTATAACTTATTTATCTGTTTCTTATTATCTTAGCCGCCTCAACCATATTTCTTAAGCTGGCATCTGTTTCCTTTACACCTCGTGTCTTTAAGCCGCAGTCTGGATTAACCCAGAGTTTGTCCCTGCTGATTTTAGTAAGCATTATATTTAACGCATTAACAATTTCATCAACTGATGGAACTCTTGGAGAATGTATGTCATATACTCCCGGTCCTACTTCTGTCTCAAAATTATTCTCTCTTAAAGAATCTAATATTAAAAGGTCTGAACGTGAAGCTTCAAATGTGATAACATCAGCATCCATATCGTCTATTGCTGGAATTATATCTGTGAATTCTGAATAGCACATATGTGTATGTATCTGTGTATCATTCTTTACTCCGCTGTGTGTAAGCCTGAAAGCAGGAATTGCAAAATCAAGATATTCATTATACCAGTCTGACTTTCTAAGTGGAAGCTTCTCTCTTAATGCTGCCTCATCAATCTGTATTACCTTAATTCCTGCCGCCTCTAAGTCTAGAACTTCATCTCTTATTGCAAGTGCAATCTGCAATATTGACTCTTTTATAGTTATATCTTCTCTTGGGAAAGACCAGTTTAATATAGTTACAGGTCCTGTAAGCATACCCTTCATCGGCTTATTAGTTAATGACTGTGCATACACTGACCAGTCAACTGTCATTGGCTTCTTTCTGTATACATCACCCCATATTACTGGTGGCTTAACACATCTTGTACCATAAGACTGAACCCACGCCTTCTGTGTGAATAAATATCCCTCAAGTGCCTCGCCGAAATACTCAACCATATCATTTCTTTCATATTCACCGTGTACAAGCACATCAAGACCAATCTCCTCCTGCCATTTTACGCAATCAGCAATCTGCTTCTTAATATACTGTGTATACTCTTCTTCTGATATTTCATTCTTTCTGTAAGCTGAACGCTCTCTCTGCCTTAATCTCCTTAGTCTGAGGAAATGAACCAATAGTTGTAGTTGGAAATTCCGGAAGACCAAAGTTTCTCCTTCTGAAGCTTTTTGTCTTTCACTTCTTAATGGAAGACGTACATAATCTTCTTCCTTAATATTAGCAAGTCTTTCCTTAACCTCTGCGTTATGGCAGTTTCTTTCTTCCTCAAATACCTTCTGGTTATCAATATAGGCATTTTCACTCTTAACCTTATCCTGTTTCTTATCAGCAAGAACACCTAACTCAGCAAGCTCTGTAAGCTTTTCTTCTGCGAATGAGAAATGTATTTTATAGCTGTCAGCTAATTTATCCTCGTGCTTTAATGTATATGGAACGTGTAATAATGAGCAGGAAGTTGATATAACAACATTTATATTATTATCACAGGCATTTTTAATGCTGCTTATTAAATCTAATGTCTTCTTATAGTTGTTCTTCCATATATTCTTTCCATTTACAACACCAGCAAATAAAAGCTTACCAGCTGGAAAACCATATTTTTCTACTAATTCAAATGTCTTTCTTCCCTCATTAAAATCAAGTCCAACACCTGCAAATGGCTTATTAATAATGTCCTCATATATATCCCTTACATCTCCGAAATATGTCTGAAGAAGTATATTGCAGTTGCCCCTTTCCTTAAGAAGTTCATCATATATCTTATTAAATAAAGCCTTGTCAGCATCACTTAAATCATATACAAGTGCAGGCTCATCAAGCTGTAACCAGCTTATGTTATTATCGTTACATAAAGCTATAAGCATCCTTTGTAAGCTGCAATAAAATCATCTAAAAATCATCAATGCCCTTGTTCTCTGTAAATCTGCATAACTTAAAGAACTGTATAAGGACCAGCGATTACCGGCTTTGTTGTAATGCCCAGTTCCTTAGCTTCTTTGTATTCATTAAGGAGTTTGTCTGCTGAAAGCTTAATAACTGTATCATCTTCAACCTCTGGTACAATATAATGGTAATTAGTATTAAACCATTTCTTCATTGCCAGGGCTTTTACATCACCGTTCTCTCCCTGATAGCCCCTTGCCATTGCAAGATATTTATCCAGTTCTGACAGATTCAGCTCCTTATATCGTTTTGGAACAATTCCAAGTGCAGCTGCCTGCTGTATCAAGCAATGTCATAAAATGAAAAATCATTACTTGGAATGAAATCTATTCCTTCATTCTTCTGTATAGTCCAATGTATCTTTCTTAAATTCTTAGCTGTATCTAATAATTTCCTGTGAACTAATCTCACCTCTGAAATACTTTTCACTTGCAAATTTTAATTCTCTTAAAGTTCCAATTCTTGGAAACCCAATAACCGATGTCTGCATATATATCCTCCAAATTAATTAACCTCAGGCTGTTCGACTAATATACTGAACAACCTGAGGTCATATTATCATTATATGAATTTTTAATAAAATACTTAATTTATTACGCTTATCATAGCTTTAAACTATGGATAAGTTATTTTTCAATGCTTTTTATATAGAATTCTGCGTATCTGCTAAGCATTATATTCTTCTTTCTGACAAGTCCTATCCTCATAATACAATCGGATTTTAATGGCTTGGCAATAATATCTGAGCCATTGAGCTTCTCATCAATAATACCCGAACTTACGGTAAATCCATTAAGTCCTATTGCAAGATTAAATAAAGTAGCCCTGTCACGCACCTGTATATTCTTAGGGAAATCAAGCACGCTTAAGAATTCTTCTGAGAAATAAAATGAATTTCTCTCACCCTGTTCAAATACAAGATATGGATACGGTTTTAAATCTTCAATCGTCACAAAATCCATATCTGCAAGCGGGTGCTTCTTGCATATAAATACATGCGGCTTTGCTTCAATAAGCTGTTCGTATACAAGGTCATTTTTCTTAAGAAGCTTGCTTATTACTTCCTCATTATTATCTGACAGATATAGTATTCCAAGTTCACTTTTGCCATAAGCAACATCATCTATAATCTCGCCTGTCTGTGTTTCCCTTAATATAAAACTGTATTTATCTGCATCAAATTGATTAACAACATCAACGAAAGCATTAACGGCAAATGAATAATGCTGGCACGATACTGAGAACTTCGGATCTCTTTTATTAACAACCCCGAAATGCTCTTTCATAATATCCGCCTGCTCTAATAACATTCTTGCAAACGACAATAGTTCTTCACCCTCGTGGGTTACTATAACGCCCTTTTTCGTTCTTATAAAAGCTGTAACACCCATCTCTTTTTCAAGATTGCTTATTGCCGTGCTAAGACTTGGCTGTGATATATATAATTGTTCCGCAGCCTCTGTTATATTGCCGCACTCAGCAACTTTTATAAGATAAGACAGCTGTTGTAATGTCATACCATTTCTCCTTTATAATACAATACGTTTAACTACAGCAACTAATGCATCAACAATAAATATGGCTATCGCAATTGCCCCTGCCGCACCAATTGTTCCAACAAGACTTGATAATGCCTGCTGTGTATCTGATGTGAACAGGTAATATACCGTCTGGTACATTCCAGCTCCAGGAACTATTGTTAATATCGCCGGTATAAGTGTTGTTGTAACCGGTGTCTTTAAAAGTCTTGCCAGTATGTGGGAGATTATTGCAAGCACAAGTCCTGACATAAAGGTTGCCATAAGAACTGATGTGAACTGTTCTGTATACAAATAGATTGCCCAGCCTGCAAGACCTAGTATGCCGTTAACTAGCAGGCATTTTCTTGGGGCTTCTATTATTACTGAAAATGTTATGATTGCACCGAAAGCAAATAGGCATTGAAGTAGCATATGGATGGCCTCCTGAATTTTATCTTTTCCTTGATGTGTGGGTGATATTATTTACGTTGTGGCTGGATTGCCAGCTCCCAGCAAGTACAACGGCGACACGCTTGCGCTGAGTGCCGCTCGCAGCGGTACTAAGCCGCCAGCTTGGGCTGCCGGCTAAGGACCGGCGGCTCGTTTTTAGGATATTATTACCAGGCCTATGTAGACGCCAAGGGCTATTAGGGCGGCTTCGGTGAAGGCTTGGAGGATATTGGCATTGCCAGAGGCGTAGTCGCCGTGGAGAGTATCTCTTATTGCGTTGGTTATTGCAGCCCCGGGAACAAGTACCATTATCGAACCTATTATTATTAAATCAAGATGGGCAAGTGGATTAAGATGAATGAGTACCCTTGCCACAACTGACAATATAATAGAAGCTGTCAGGTCTTTTATAAGGGAATTAAGCTTCATACTGCCGGCGGCGTGTAACCATATAGCCAAGAATACGCCAACTATCCCTGTAAACAGCATATCCACGCCATTGCCGCCGTACATTCCCGTAAAGAAAAAAGCCCAACGAATACTGTTCATATATCCTTTAACCACCACGGATACTGATTCTTCTTTAAATGCTTTAACTGCGAAAATGCCTCCTCTAATGATATTATTCCTTTATAAAACTTTCTTGATATGTCATTGACCTGAGCTATCATATTAAGGTTGGTTGCCCTCTGTCCACTCTCCTGACAACTGTCAGTGCATCTATTGACGGATCATCTAAAGAAATCATAAATCCCGTTGATACAACAAATGCCTGTGTAGTCTTTAAACCTGATGTTTTAAGCATATAATCGATTGTTTCCTCAACCCTGTATATCTCAGCTCCATTTTCTAACATAATCATACCCGCAAGAGCCGCTGTATCAATAAGAAGCTTATAATCCATATATTGTTACTCCTTTTACACACACCTTCTACGCATTTTCTAAGCATTTTTATCTTTAAATTCATATTTTTAAGTTCACAGTTCTTAATTCCAAAGCCTGAAAACTCATCATTGCTCATATTTCTGAAATATGACTCGACAATCCTCGAAATACCATTATGCGCAACTAGAAGATATATTTTATCAGAATTGTCATTTCTTATATCATCTATAAGATTATATATCCTCTGACTCAGATGAAGCATTGTCTCTCCGCCGTCAAAATCATCAACAAAGTTCATCTTAGCCGCGGCAAATTCCCTGCCATCTCTTGGTGTAGACTCGTATCTGCCAAAATTCTGCTCCTTTAACCGTATTTCCATTCTGCACGGTATGCCAGCGGTTTCTGATATATGTTTTGCTGTGTCAGACGCTCTTATAAGTGGAGAATATAATATCTCATCAATATGTATATTTTCCATTTGATACACTTTCACCTAATTCTATTGCCTGCTTATGTCCAAGCTCTGTAAGTGCAATGTCTGTTGCACCACATATTTTATTCTCTACATTCCATATAGTCTGTCCGTGTCTTGTAAAATAAAAAATAACTGCTCATATATTATTCCTCTGCTATCAAATATTATATACCTATGCACTGTCACGATATATATCTCTGTATCATTTATATACCATGTTTTCACATATCTTGTATATATTTCATATTTTTACACACTATATACGCTCTATTCTTCCCAATTCTTTCAAAGTTTCGTCTGTCATATTGTATACAGCATCAATTATATAATTCCTGTAGCTTGCATTGCCATCCACTTCTGCCATTCTGCGGTATGCAAGCTCTCCGCTTATTCCCATTACACTAACAGCCGCACATACACTTTCTAATATATGCTCTTTATCTGCCGCCACATATGCTGATGTAAGAGCTGACAGCTGACAACCGGCACCGGTAACAAGGCTCATCATCTTATGACCATTCCTTATTGCATATACGCGGTTCTCATCAGCAACCATATCAATTCTGCCTGTAACCGCAATCACAGCACCTGTCTTTTGGGACAGCTTATTAATAAAATCTGCCATTTCTTTTATATTATCATCTGTAATTTTATCGGCAATCCCCGCCTCAACACCCATAGCAGACTTATTTTTCTGCATAGTTTCATATACTCCAGCTGCTATATTATGAATTCCCTGCTTTGCGGCTATCGCTTTTATCTCGGATACATTTCCTCTTATAACACCAAACTGTACATTGGACATAAGATTTTGGACAGCTTTAATTCTGTAATCTGATGAACCAGCACCAACAGGGTCAAGTATTACTGGTATTCCAAGTTCATTGGCTGTAGCACCTGCTTTAAGCATTGATGATAATTTATTATCATTAAGCATCCCGATATTAATATCAAGTCCCTGGCATATTGATGTTATCTGGCTCACCTCATTAATATCCTCCGCCATTATAGGTGCACCACCGCATGCAAGCACTATATTGGCACAATCATTAATGCTCACATAGTTCGTTATGCAGTGGATAAGCGGATGTCTGTTATGCACATTTTTTATTATATTTTCAAACATTCACTAAAACCCTCTTTTCTATACAGAAAGCTTGTCTTTTTCCATATATGATTATCACTGTATTGAATATTACAACGTCTTTTATCATTGCTTATAATAGCTTGTATTCTCCTATATATGCCTATCGATTTTGCATATTGAATTGTCTATCCTGCAAGATTGTCCTGAATCTTAACTAACAAGCCTGCCTTTTTTATGCTGAATACTATTATTCCAGATATGACCGCACCCATAGCAGTTGATATAAAAAATGGAATTATATACGCATAAAATGCAATTCCTGCGGCACTTTTTCCCATAAGGAATATTGCAACCGGATATGCACATAAACCACCAAGTATTGATGTTCCTGCTACTTCTCCTATCATTGTTGCAATAATATTATGGGTCTTTTGTATACAATACCGCATATCAATGCACCGAACATACTTCCCGGAAATGCCATAAGGCTTCCCATTCCAAGCAGATTTCTTATAAGTGAGGCAACAAATGCCGCCATTACGCCGTATCCGGGTCCTAAAAGGACGGCACAGAATATATTAACCATATGTTGTACTGGTGCACATTTACTTCCAAATACCGGAAATGAAATCAGGCTTCCAGCTACTGCGACTGCACATAGGACACCAGCAGTGGAAAGTTTTTTAATGTTGTTCATAGTATTTCTCCTAATCTATTAGTCTATTAACCTCTGATTTATTTTAACATAATTTTGTGGGTTGTGTTATATTATATGAGGGAATTATGTTAGGTTATGGTTTTAATTTTATGAGGACGGGGAATATTATAATATATACAGAAATGAGGATTTGTTATGAAAGCTTATGAAAGATTATTAAAGTATGTTGTTGTCAGAACTCCTAGTGATGAAGAGAGTGGAAAGTCACCTTCTTCTGAGTGTCAGTTTAAGCTGGCTGGGCTTCTTAAAGACGAGATGACTGAGCTTGGACTTAGTGATGTTAAGCTTGATAAACATTGTTATCTTTATGGCAGACTGCCTGCAACTAAGGGGCTTGAGAAGCTTCCTTCAATTGGTTTTATTGCCCATATGGATACTGTGTCTGATTATTGCAATGGTGATATCAATCCTGTTGTGACTCCTGATTATGATGGTGGAGACTTATTGCTTGGTAACAGCGGACTTATATTAAGTCCTGATACTTTTCCACATCTTGCTTCTTTAAAGGGCAGAACTCTTATAACTTCTGATGGAACAACTATTCTTGGTGCAGATGATAAGGCTGGAATTGCTGAAATTCTTACTATGATTGAATATATCACTGCTAATAATATTGAACACCCTGCAATCTGCGTAGCATTTACGCCTGATGAAGAGATTGGTATGGGTACTGAACATTTTGACGTTGAACGCTTCGGAGCTGATTACGCATACACTGTTGATGGCGATACTGAGGGTGAGATACAGTACGAGAATTTCAATGCCGCCAAAGCTGAATATGTTGTGAAAGGTTTTAATGTCCACCCCGGCTCATCTAAGGATACTATGATTAACGCTTCCTTAGTAGCTATGGAAATTAATAATTGCCTGCCGGCTATGGAGATACCAAGGGAAACGGAGAATTACGAAGGCTTCTATCATCTTATAAGTATGTCTGGTGATGTTGCAGAAGCACACCTTAATTATATAATCCGTGACCACGATGCTTCATTATTTGAAGCAAAGAAAGCCACACTGTGCCACATTGAAAAGATTATGAATGAAAAATGGGGTGCTGGAACTGTACAGCTCACTATCACTGACCAGTACCGCAATATGGCTGAGATTATCAAAAAATGTATGTTTCTTATAGAAAATGCTGTGAAAGCCTGCAAGAATACTAATATACCACCCCTTATACTTCCAATAAGAGGTGGCACTGACGGCTGTATGTTAAGTTATATGGGACTTCCCTGCCCTAACCTTGGCACTGGCGGACACGCCTACCACGGTCCTTACGAACACATAACCATCGAAGGTATGGACAAAACTGTTGATATGCTTGTAGAACTCGTGAAAACATTTTCCAAGCCTATAATTAACTAACAGGCATAAGCTTACGCCTTAACTGTTTCAATTCTTGTAAAGAAATATATGTACTTGAATATTATCAAAAATACAATAAATACACGCCCATATATATTAGACATTGCAAGCATTGCCAATATAAGCATTGCTGATGCTGGCAGAAGTATGCACAACTTAGTCTTTAATGTCATTGAACGACTGGTAACGAAGCTTTCAAGATGTTTTTTGTAAAGCTTTGTTCCAATAAACCACTTATGAAATCTGTCAGAGCCTTTGGCAAAGCAGAAAGATGCTAATAATAAAAATGGCGTTGTTGGCAATACTGGAAGTACGACACCTATTGCACCGAGTACCATTGACACAATTCCTATCATAAGCCATAAAAAGTTTAATTGGGGATTTAATGATATTCTTCATTAATGTTTCGATGTCCTTTCTTATTGTCTTGTAGTGACTAACCCGACAGGAGATATTGCCATTATTTTATAAGTCCATTATTTTCATTTAAACATGCTTTATTTTATAGTTTTTCCGCTCAATGCTTTATTTTAAAGAACTCTTGGATATCTACAATATTTATAAATTAAAGCTTTTCATTATTATGTCTTTCAAAGAAGCTCTTAGTTTCCTTAACCACAACTCCGCTCAATGCGAATAACGCAATCATATTAGGCAGTGCCATAAGTCCATTAAATATATCAGCAATTGTCCATACCGCACTTACTGTCATATAAGGTCCGATAAATACTGCTAATATGTATATCCAGCGGTATATTTTAACGTGCTTCATATTACCACCGCTAAGATATTCAAGACATCTTTCGCTGTAATAGTCCCAGCCAAGAATTGTTGTAAATGCAAAGAATACAAGACAGAGCATAAGCACAAAAGAAGACACCTGTGCCGGGAATGGAAGTCCATTCTGGAATGCATATGTAGTAACTGCTACACCCTCAAGGCCTTCAACCTGCCAGCACCTGTTATTACAATTGAAAGCCCTGTAAGAGTACATATTACAATTGTATCAATAAATGTACCTGTCATACTTACAAGTCCCTGTCTTACAGGTTCGTTAGTCTGTGCCGCAGCCGCGGCGATCGGTGCACTACCAAGACCGGCTTCGTTGGAAAAGATACCTCTTGCAACACCTTTCTGCATAGCAACAAGCATACTTCCGACTGCTCCGCCAGTGATTGCCCTAGGAGAAAATGCTGCCTGAACAATAATCTTAAATGCCGCAGGAACTTTAGTAATATTAGTTATTACAAGAACTGCAACAAATAATACATATATAATTGCCATAAATGGCACTACAACCTGACTTACGCTTGCGATTCTCTTAACACCGCCTATAAGCACAAGTGCAACACAGACTGCAAGAATAAGTGAAGCGATTACTACTGACCATGAGTACTCGCCAAGAAATGGAATATTGACACAATGCTCATTATTCGCATCGAAAAAACCATTTACGGCACTTGAAATACCATTTACCTGACTAAATGTACCAATACCAAAAAGTCCAACACATACACCAAAAAATGCAAATAACTTAGCAAGCCATTTCCAGCTCTTGCCCATTCCCTGCTCTATATAATAGAATGGTCCACCAAGACTGTGTCCGTCTTCTCCTATAACTCTGTATTTAACAGCAAGAAGACCTTCTGAATACTTAGTTGCCATTCCGAAAAATGCTGTTATAACCATCCAGAATAATGCACCTGGACCACCTGCACAGACTGCTGTTGCAACACCAACGATATTACCAGTACCAATAGTTGCACTTAACGCTGTACATAGTGCGGCAAAACTTGTAATTTCACCTTCTGCCTCTTCTTCATTTTTAACCATCCATTTTAATGCTAAAGGGAGCTTTCTGATCTGTAATAAACCAAGACGAACTGTCAATAATATTCCGCCAAAAAGGATAATTACCATAAGCGGCACACCCCATACGAAATTATCAATGTTCGCAAGAATCTGATTAATTGAATTCCACATTGTACTTTCTACCTTTCATATCTAAACTACAGCATAGTACAAGCCTATACTGTCCCAACACCGCAAATGCCGTACATTACTAAATACTTTGCTAATATGCAGACTTTTACTTAATGCATTGGAATTATAGACAATATTGCCTGAATAAATATAAAAGCAGAAATAACATTTTAGAATATACAACTTATCATATAACAAGTTATACTATACTTTATGCCTTCTCTGTCCTTTTTGCCTGAGAGATTCATATACCCGCTTTATAAGAAGTCACAATGTTGTTATTAATAATGTTGTCTTATAATCACATTATTAACTGCTTATAAAGAACTATATGTTGCACCTTCGGCCTCTGTGTTTATCCAGAACTCTCCAGAGAGTCGATCCATTTACAGTTGCGCCAGCAGAGGCTGGCACCTGAGAGTGTTACTCCTTCGGCAGGCTTTCGCCGTTTTCCTGCAAACTTCATATCGAAAATTGCCTTATATTAATATAATCTTATTTTCTACATAATTCAACTTATTTTTACATTTTTTAATAATTATAGAATTTCCTATTACATAAAAAGACAGTCACCGTGATTACACTCATCCGCTGGATATACCAGAACATATGATGTATCACTTTATGTGACTGCCATTTTATTATCTGCTTATATTATTTACTTATACTATTAGCCTATACTATTAACTTATATTATCCGCTTATATTATTAAGTATATAATACTAAGCATTTTCTTTTCTTCTATATAGTGTAAGACATATAACACCTGCACTAAGCATAAGAACTGCAAGAAGAATTATTGTTCTTGTAACTGCGAGTGTATCAGCTGTAGCCGCACTGTCTTCTGCTGTTGCAGCACTGTCTTCTGCCACATCATTATTATCTGCTGCACTGCCATTGCCTGATACATTGCTCTTATCATTGTCTGTTACATTGCTCTTATCCTCTGTATTAGAATTAGCAACATCCTCATAGACTACAATATATGTTGAGAATCTATCAGTTGCAAATGTAAGTTCTCCTGTTGCTTCATCAAATGTGGCACTAAGAATATCTGATACCCCATTATGAATTCTTATTACACTATACTTCCTTGTCTTTGAAGAATCTTTATTAATAAGGTCTGAATTTAACTTAACCTTAATATTAATTGCACTGTTAAGTTCATATACATCAGACTTCTGCGAACCTATAATCTTCTGTAACTGAATATCAAGTATGCATCCAGCAGCCTGATTGTCCTTAATGTTACTATTAATAAGTTTCTTCTCATCTTCTGTAAGATTAGAACTCTTATCCTTTACAGTAAGTGCAATATCAACCTTTACACCATCTTCTGCCTGTTTAGCTTCATCTTCTGTAAGGATAGCTTTAATAATGTCTTCTGTTGAATCTACAAGTCCTGTTTCCGGTACTCTTTCATCTACCAATACTGAAACTTTAATATCTGTCTTAACATCAGAGTTATCTGAACCCGGCATTTGTTGTTATCACCTGCTTATTATCGTTGTCGCCCGGCTGTGTATTCTCAAGCTTAGGAATAACTGTAATGTCTGCCTTATCACCACATACTGTACAATGATGTGACTTGCTTCCTTCTTCTGTAGTAGTAGCTTCCTTATCGATAGTCCATTCTGTACTATAATTATGTCCTGCCGCTGGAATTACTTCTGTCTTAGTATCTCCACATACTATACAAGTATATAACTTTGAACCTTCTTCTGTACAAGTTGCTTCTTTCTGTACTTCACCATCATTCCATACATGTTCTGTATGTTCTTGCTTAGCTTCATTGTAAGAAGTCTTCTCCCACTGTAATGTTGTAAGTGTAAGCTTTCCTGCACCTGTATATGGTTTAACTTTAGTATCAAGTTCTGAAGCTGCATATAATGTGTAGCCAGTATAAGGAAGGTCTTTCTTGAATTCATCTTTATCCTGAACTAATGCTACTTCACCTTCTTTATCAGTATTAAGAGCTACCTTTAATTCCTGCTTTGCTCCATCCATCATATATATTGTATTAAATGCGTTAATATAACCTGCTGGACTGCTTCCGTTACCACTTATAAGTGCATTAGTTATACCTGACATATAGCAGTTCTCAAGTAACATATGAGCTCCACAGTTAGATGATGCACCATTACTTACAATTTTCTTAGCTAATTCCGGATTTGTCTTTTCTATATCAAGACGCATTTCTCTTAAATCCTGTGCATCCATAATACAATTGTATACATGTGCTGTACCATAACGAAGTCTTGGCATTCTATCCATCGAATTCTTATAGTAGTTATTAGCAAGTGTAAGTTTAATATTCTTAGCTGATGAATCATCATCAGACTGTCCTAATAAATGAGTCTTTTTCTGACCATAAGCATAATTGTATATCTGCTGATCTGTCATACCCTCTTCAAGCAAATGCTTATAATATGGGTAGTTATCTGGATTAGCCTTCATAGCATTCATCATTTCATCAAAGAATACATTATCTTCACTTGCTGGAAGGAATTCACACCATGATATTGTTATATTACTGTCATTAACTGGTGTCTTAACATCGATAACTCCATCATATGACTTATAGAAAGTACAGTGGTCAACCCATATATCAGAGCTTCCCTTTTCTATTGTCATATAATCCCAGTCATTACGATCATAAGCACCTTCTGTAGAATCGTCCCACTCCCATATCTCATCAAATTCAATATTTTTATGATGATATTATTAGAGCCTGTTATATCTATACATGTATGTGTAATCTTAGCTCCATTCTTAGAGTAGATTGTAAGATTACTCATATCTGCAAGCTTAAGCATTGATACACCTGTCTTTAAAAGTGTTGGGTGTGTAAGTGGCTCAAGCTTATGTGCTGTTATAAATGAGCTGTAGCTGTCAAAGTTATTAACTTCCTTATCACCAAGCGCAATATCTGCTGTAAGCTCGATTACTGATGCCTTACCACTCTTCTTTACACTTTGTATTGCATTAAGGAATTCTTCTGCTGTGCCGGCTGTGTAATAGTTATCTCATGTTTCCTTTAATAATCCACCACCTGTTACATTAGCACTCTGTGCATAACCTTCCTGTGCATACTGTGCAAGTCCTGTATCATCACCTTCTGTCTGTGAATAAGTATCTGATACATATTCTTTTTCTCTACATATCTGTCTATGCTGTCTGTCTTAACAGTACCTGTATACCTTATTGTACCTACTATTGTATATGGATCCCAGCCAAGATATGATGTTGAAGTCATTTCATTGGCTTTCGTAGCAGATATCTGTCTTCTGTTACTGTTAATTGCAAATGCAGGACCATAGCTTCCATATTCGAAAAATCTTGCATTAGCAGCCAAATTACCACTCATATCTGTATATGGATTAGAAGCATTCGGCTTTAATATCTTACCCATATAGCAGTTAATCCAAGTAATATAAGCATCTGCTCCCCAAGGTCTTGCAAGATAATACTTACTTCCTGAGCATCCCTCTTCTGAGAGAACCTGACAGTTAAAGAATGTAAGACCATATGTTGCAGAGGCTGATGCCTTAGGAGCTGATACATAGCCTGAATTCTTATTAGCATTGTAACGGAATACAAGCTTGCAATCATTAAATAATGCTCTAGGCTCATTACCATATATGAAATCCACATTACCAGCTATATAGCACTTGTAATAATACTGGGTGCCACCATTAGCACAAAGTGTATCCTGATAACCAAGTATTCTTAAGTTGATATATGATGTTTCATTGGCATCATTTCTTAAAGCATCTGCTGATTCATTTGACTTAGTACCATCACCAAGATAATTATAAGTATTCTCGATTGTAAGGTTCTCTGCCGAAAAAGCCTGTTGCTGTCTTATCTATTCTTACAGCACATCTTAAAGACATATCTCCACCAGCTAATTCCTTAACATCATAATATATTCTTGTCTTCTCGCTATCCTCACCTATAAGTGTTATATAAGGAGATTTAACAACAAGATGTTTCTTCATAATCACCTTCTTTAACAAGAATAATTACACGTCTCGTGTTATCAGAAGCAACTGAATCTGCCGCCTGAACTGTCTTATAAGTTGGTATTCCATTAACCTCCTCACCATCAGTTCCTGTGTATGCACTATCTACAACCTTGTTGTAATTAGTAAGATATACATAATTAAATGTTTCTCTAGTCTTGTTACCTTTCTTATCTGTGAATATTAATTCAACATCATTTCTTCCTTCTTCAATAGCAATGTCTTTAAATGCAAAGCTTTCTTTTTCTTTAACATCTGTCTTTGTTGCTTCACTGCCATTAACATAAAAGCGTTGCTGTTACATTTTCTTCAACTACACCTTCAATTGTAATCTTTCCATTGTATACAGTGTCATATGACTTCTTAGTTATTGTCTCCTTAACAGCATCATCTTCACATACATATTTACCTGTATGTCCTTGCTGTTGGAACAGTCCATAAAGTATCTGATGGGTTACTGTAGTTATCTACTTTTCCATTAACGTGTGAATAAGCTATTATATAATAGTAATATGGCATCTCTGCTGTTACATCTTTATCTTTATAAGCACATTCTGTAACTGTTGCTATCTTTGAAGCATTCTCTGCTGTCTCATCGTATGAATAACGATATACCTCATATTGGTCAGCCTTATCTACTGCATCCCATACAAGATCAACTGTATCTGCACTTGAAGCTATGCTTGCCTTTGGTGAATCCAGTGCTGCTATTACTGTTATTGCATCTGATTCAACATAATCATTAATCTCACCATTAATACCTAACTTACCAGCCACTCTGAACTTATAATCTCCGGCATCCTTAATTGAATACTTATATGTTGGCTCCGTAATGTCTGATGCAACCTTTTCCCAGCTCTTTCCGTTATCTCTTGATACTTCAAGCACATATAAACCATCGCCTTCGGCTGGTACTTCATCTGTCCAGCTTACTGTGATGTAATCTCTTGTATAAGCTGCTTTAGCTGTAACTTCCTTAACAACTGGTGCTGTACCTACTGCATTGTAGCATTTATTCTGGTCGTAAAGAACTGTTCCGTCCTGTGCTATATACTTCATATTCTGGATAGTTGCCTTAACACCTGCTAATACAAATCCATATGATACTGCTGTATTTTTCTTATCTGCATTAAATAAGAGGTTATCACTTGCACTATAAGAATATGTAGCTGTCTTAGTCTCTCCACCCTTAGGTGTTGCTTTGATAACAAGAGCATCGTCTGTCTTTTCAACTGTAAATGTCACAACAGTTCCTTGCTGGAATAGTTGCATCTGCCTTGCTTGAAGCACCTGCAAGGTCTGATGGCTTCTTTGAGTAAACCATCTTAAGTGCATTAGAATTACGTATTCCTACGGTGTCTATATAATTCTTGTTAAATGCACCAAAGAATATACCATTAGTATTGCTTGAACCACACTCTGTAATTGTTATATCTGCTGTAAGCTTGTTGGCATCTGTAGTCTCATCAAATCCAAAGAAGCTTACTGTATTATTGATATTAGTTGACTTATCAGTGTTTGTAGTTGTATTTAATGTACCACCTGTCTGTGTAAGAACAAGTTTCTGTCCTGTAGGCTGTACAACAAGATTAGAAGCTGTACCATAATCATATGTCTTAGGCATAGCTGGCTGTTCATTATATTCAACATCCTTAGCTGCATATACTATAGATATTGAAACTATGTAAGCTGAACCTGTTGATACAATTTCAACTGTTCCTTCGCTCTCATCTTCATAATTATATACTGTTGTCACATCATCTTTTGATGCCGGCTCACCCGCTATTGTGTAAAGTGCATATGTACTTGCTGGTGCATATGATTTTACTGATATAGTACACTTTCCACTTACAGGTATTGTTATCTTAGCTCCTGTAGTAAACTGTGCTGAATTAGGGCTTGGTCCATTAGGAACTAACTTACCTTTTGTAGCATCAATAAGCTAAACCATTGTAGTAGCCTGTTGTTCCCTATAATATTATCATCATAATAATCACCATCATCACTCTTAACAAAAGACCAGCTTGTAACCTGCTCAAATATAAGCTTATGTGATGCTTCAGCACCCTTTTTACTGTAACTGTGTTACCTGACTTTACCTTGTATGGAAGTGCAAGGAAATCACCACCAAGTGTAAGTGTATATGAACCCTCTCTTAACTTAATAGCATCCTTATCTGTAAAATACATATTCATATCCATCATCATTATTCATATATATGTATTTTACATTCTTGCCTGTTAAATCAGGTTCTTCCGGAAGACTTACTGTAACGGCATATGTTGGCTTAAGTCCTACAGTTATATCTAATTTGCATCTTCTGAATATTTAATTCCATCTGATACAGAAGTTACTTCATAGTCATTAGCACCCCTTTACGGCTACACTATATGAAACACCTTTTTCAAACTTAGCTGTATATTTCCAAGTATCTGTATCAATAGTTACTTCTGGAACATAGTCTGTTTTCAGTTGTTGTAAATACAAGTTCAAGGCCTTCTGTATAATAACCCTCCAGTAATGCCATTAATCTTACCTGTTACTGTGCAGGTATCAAGGCTAATGACAGTTAAATCTGCTGTAATCCAGCAGCAGTCTCTGTACTTACACTATGTTTATAAATACCACTCTTAATCTGGTATGCCTGGATTGCCCAGTGATATCTCATATTCCATAACTTCATCTTCTTCTGCTGGTACTTCAATTGAATATGTACCGCTCTTGCCATTCTCTGCAACTGTTATATCTGATGTATATGTAAGTCCAGTTGTATTATTAGTCGCTACAACCTGCATATCAGATGGAATATCTGATTTAGATGTAATAGTTCCATTTATTACTTTCTTATTAAGTTCTACACATTCGATTGAAAGATTTCTAATGTATGTATTAGTTTTAACATCTAATGTAAGCTCTCCTTCATCTCCTGTAAGATAACATTCAAATTCCACATCAACATAATTTTTGTCAGAATTTTCAACACAGGAAATACATTCCATCTTTCTTAAGACCTTGTCACTTCCTGTTATATTAAGTGTATTTCTAATATGCTGTCCTTATCTGTACCTACGTTCTTATTGACAGTAAGTTTAATAACAGCCTTATCTCCCGCTGCCGGTATAACTATCTTAGTACCAGTATTAACCTGGATTCTATTAGTTCCATCTGTTTTGGGTTGAAACTTACCTGATGTTGCATCAACATATAATACATCTTTATCACCATTAGTATAAGTTCCTGTATCACTTTGAATTGATGAAGTAGAACCCTTTGCTTGATAAAACTGTTTCTGAATATCCCCATTCAGCTTTAGTATCCCCCATCTGCGAATGAAGCAGATGTTGTCGCATAACTTGTTGATGAGTCAACCTTTATTGACTGAAAATAATTCTGAACATTTGTTGTAAGTGTTACCGATGAAGCACCTTTATCAACTGTTCCTTCAATTATGTAATATGCCCAGCCATTTCCTGACTGTTCTGTTATTTTAATATTGCTCATTCCTGTAAATGCCATATTATCAGCAGTTACTGCTACATATGCCCTTAATGTTATTGTACAGGTCCTAGCATTATTAACTATTGGAAATGTTAATTCAGTGTTTGAATTAACCAGATAGTCGCTAGACCTTTTAGTTATTTTACCTGAATTAGCATTAATTAATAATTCATCATTATTAGAATTAACCAGCTTACCTGTTTGCCGTTCAATTCCGTAACTGAATTATCATTATCGCCATCTGCGTACATTGTAGAACTTACTGTCCACTCTGCACTGGCTTTTCTGCCGCTTTGGCTGTAATGCTAAACAAGCCCTCCGGCAATGAAAGTCAGATATGATTAAAGCTAACGCCATAAACATAGCCGAACTTCTGCGAAACCATTCTCTTCTACGTCTTGATTTCATAGTCCATACTCTCCCTTTCTTAACAATAAATGTTTTGTAACTTTTACACAAAACTAATTGCCTATTTTTATAAGATTACAACTTTTGACGAAAATGTACTACTGATTTTATAGTTCTCGAGTACCAATTACTGAAATTTTTAGGTTTTGATGTATTTTTTTGATACATTGCATAAAATCCGTGTAAACATTTACCAATAATCGTCTATATCACAAAATAATATATATGTATTACTGCTAATTATTTACACGGATGTTATACGCATATATTTAATTATTATCATTCTCTTAGTGTCACATCTATTATCTGCCTGCTTGTCTGGCAATTATATTAACTAATTCATCAGCATCTATCGGCTTTGCTATATGTGTATTCATACCAGCTTTAATGCTCCGTTCTATATCATCATAGAATGCGTTGGCACTCATCGCTATAATTATTACAGTACCCGCATCTTCTCTTCCTGACTTTCTTATCTTCTCTGCAGTTTCCAAGCCGTCCATAACCGGCATCATTATATCAAGGAGTATAACATCATACTCATTAGCATCTGAATTCATATATGTATCCAGTGCTTCCCTGCCATTGCTTACTCCAACAGTCCTTGCACCCGCATTATCAAGAATAAAAGCTTACAATCTCCATATTCATCTCGTTGTCTTCTGCAACCAGCACTTTAAGCCCTTCAATTGACATCTGTGCATCACATTTACTATTCTTAGCTTTAGTCACGTTACGATTAATTTTGAATGGTAATATTATTGTAAACTCTGTTCCAACATTCTGTCTGCTGATAAATTCAATTTCTCCACCCATTATCTCAATAAACCTCTTGGTTATTGCAAGTCCAAGCCCGGTTCCTTTATAAGCTGTTCTTGCATTGCTGCTCTCCTGTGCAAATGGCTCAAAAGCTATCTGCTGGAATTCTTCACTCATTCCTATTCCGGTGTCTTTACATATGAAAGTAACCTTAACTATATCGTCATCAGCTGCATTTTCACTATAAGAAAATCTTACAGAGCCATTCTGCACATTATATTTAATCGCATTGATAATATATTCTGTAATATCTGCCTTAAATGAAGCGAGCTGCCTATCAGATTGTCATATTCTATACTGCCCCTGTCAACCGAATAATCGATACACTGTTCATCTGCCTGTGTCTCAATAACACTGCTGACCTCATTAATAATCTTCGTAAGCTCAAATGGTTCTTCTTTAATGGCAATCTCCCCCGACTCAAGCTTATTCATATCAAGAACATCATTTACAAGGTCTAATAAAAGCCTGAGGCTGACATAATCTTATCAAGACATTCTTCTTCCTTTTCCCTGTTGCCAAGATTGAACCTGCATATATCGACCATTCCTCTTATTCCATTAATAGGTGTTCTTATATCGTGGCTCATACGCCTTAGAAAATCTGTCTTTGCAATATTGGCACGTTTCTCCTGCTCTGCCGCCTGTAGAAGCTGTCTTTATATTCCATTTCCTGTAGCTGCATTTTGCTTTCGTCCTTGGCAATAACACTGTCTTACAAACATGACAACACCTATTACCGCAATATAAACAAATAATGCAGCAGCAACCGCCCTGTTTCTTAAAGAATATACCTGCTTATCCGCAAAGAACGCATATATTGTATAATTCTCTATCTGCTTTCTCTTGCCATAGTAATAATCATTTTTGTATGGTACAGCTATAATACCATTATCATTTTCTTCCCAAGCTCCATCATATCTTTTTCCTCAGTGCCTTCATATCAAGCCCCTGAAGCTCCTCGTCATTGGAATTAAGCACCTTGTCCTCATCTGATATATATACAATCCCATCCATATCAAACTCAAAACCTGATATGAGCCTGTCAATGCTTATATCTCCACTATTATCATAGCTTTCCTTCTTCACATATGTAATAACTGCACCTTTTGTATCTTTTTCTTGCCGCTACAGCAATATCGGAAAACTCCTCATTCTGGCTTTCGGTATATGTTATGCTCCCTGACCTTGGCATTAACTCTTGTTATATATACCTTCTGTGGGTGTTCAATGACATCTTTTACATTACTGTCGTCTATAACTGAATCAATATCCGTATATTCCATTCCCCTGCAAGATTCACATTCACCCTCTCCGTCAAGAACAACTATTCCGTCAAGTCTCTGGTTATACATATATTCATCTAAAAATGTATCAATATCATCTTCATACTGCATACACCTTACTAATTCCTGTGTCTTATCAGAAAGCCTGTACAAGCTTTTCACTTTATCATTCTGTATAAAGTATTCATATGTATTAACTCTTGTCTGCACAAAATCCAGCACCCTGTCTGCTGTCTTATTAACCGTTTCATTGCTTATTTCGGTAAATATAAGAGCTACTATTGTCAACAATATAAATCCTGTAATTATTGAAATCAAAAATGCTTTAACATCTGATATGCCCCATATTCTACTCTTATCTTCCATTAGTTCCCCATACTGCCATACTAACGTCAACCCCATATTTCTCTGCTATGCTCTGTATTGTGCCATCAGCCCTCATTTCGTTAAGCACCCCGGTAAGCTTCTTATCAATTCCACTGTCATTATCAAGTGAAAATGCAATTCCCAGCTCTGACACACTTAATTCTTCCCGAAGCACACCAAAATGTTCCTCATTGACTGTACAAATACATTCATAGCATTTTCGTGACCTGCTATGGCATCAACATAACCTTTTCTCATACTAGCATATAATTCTTCCATCGTTGACATACTGTACAGCACACCAACCTGCGGCGTATTCGTATTAGATAGTATGTACTCCGGCTTGGAAGTTACCTGCACCGCCACTCTTTTGCCGTTAAGATCAGCAAGGTTTTCTATCCCGCTGTCTTTATTGACAACTACTATCTGACGGCTGTACATATATGGACCAGCCCAGTTGTACTTATCCTCCCTGCCGGTCATTGTAAAACAGCCCCACAGGCAGTCTACCGCTCCCTCTTTAAGATATATGTCTTTGTTATCCCATACAATCTGCTTGAATACTGGCGTATAACCCATACGCCTGCAAGCCTCTCTTGCTATCTCAACATCAATTCCTGTAAAGTTGCCATCACTGTCAAGATAACTGTAAGGCACATAATTATCACTGCCTATTATAAGAGGCTTTAAATCATTACTTGAACTCTTAGAGCCGTTATTATGTATATTACTGCACGCCATAAGCCCTGCTGATACTATGGCAGACAATATACATATAACTAATTTTAAATAACTAATTATATTATTACTTTTCATTTTTCCCCACTCTTTAATAAATACACTCTTAAGTATTTCTGCCTGATGTCTGTATATATCCTTTTATATATTTATCAATGTTTTTAATCATATACTCTACTAATCTTACATAACTTTTATGTATTTAATTATATAGCCTGATGAACTATAAGTCTATGTTTATATATTTTAAAAATTTTTAATTTATTTAGATATAATAAATTGTTCCATAACTTATACTATATATCAATATTAAAAACAGCAGGAAGATATTATGAATTCCCAATATCTTCCTGCTGCTTATATACATCAGCTTATATGCTTTATTATTCTATTATAATTGTATGTTACTCATTATTGCTGTTATTAAATATACCTGGCTTTTCTACGTTAACAGTGCTCTTCGCAGTATCTTTATTATCTGCATTCTCCTGCTTATCAGCTTCCAGTGTACCATAAGCTGTTGAAGAAGTATCTGCCTGAGTTCCATATTCTGAAGAACCCAATGATGTATTATCCGCTCCAGATGAAGCTGAATTAGATGATGTATCTCCTATTCCCTTCCATATATCACTCTCTGTAGGTCCGTTAAGTGTAGATGAATAACTTCCGTCTTCATTAAATGTTACACTCTCGGCGACCTTTTCAGAATGTAAAACCTGTTGTATCAACTGGTTCTGGAATACCTTTGACCTCGCGGAATATCTTCATAAATTCCTTACCTGTAATTGTTTCGTGATCATAAAGGTAATGGGCAATCTTGTCAAGGACATCTCTGTTCTCTATAAGAAGCTGCTTAGCTTCCTCATAACATTCCTTTAACATATTCTTGACTTCTTCATCAATCTGTGCGGCTGTTTCATCAGAACAGTCAAGTCTTGCATTACCATTAAGATAAGGGTCATCAACTGTTGCCAGATTCATAAGTCCGAATCTGTCTGACATACCATACTGTGTAATCATAGCCTTGGCTATCTTAGTAGCCTTTTCTATATCATTAGCAGCCCCTGTTGTAACTTTGCCAAAGACAATCTCCTCTGCCGCACGTCCAGCAACTAAAGTTACAAGTCTTGCCATAAGCTCATCTTTGTTCTGTAAGTACTTTTCTTCTTCTGGAACCTGCATTACATAACCTAATGAACCCATAGTTCTTGGTACAATAGTAATCTTCTGTACTGGCTCTGAGTCTTTCTTTAAAGCTGTAACAAGTGCGTGTCCTACCTCGTGGTAAGCAACTGTCTGCTTTCTCTTCCTTGCTGAGCACCCGGTCTTTCTTCTCTTTACCAGCTATGACAACTTCAACTGCCTCAAATAAATCTTTCTGTGATACATACTTTCTTCCTGCCTTAACTGCAGCGATAGCAGCTTCATTAATGATATTGGCAAGGTCTGAACCTACTGCACCACTTGTTGCAAGTCCGATTTCTTCAAAATTAACTGTATCGTCCATAAGCACATCTTTAGAATGTACTTTAAGCGTTTCAATACGTCCCTTAAGGTCTGGCTTGTCAACTATAACTCTTCTGTCAAGACGGCCTGGTCTAAGTAACGCCTTATCAAGAACTTCTGGTCTGTTAGTAGCCGCAAGTATAAATATACCCTTTGATGAATCAAAACCGTCCATCTCTGCTAATAACTGGTTAAGTGTCTGTTCTCTTTCGTCATTACCGCCGCCATATCTTGAATCACGGCTCTTACCAATAGCATCAATCTCATCTATGAATATGATACAAGGTGCCTGCTTGGTAGCTTCTTTAAAAAGGTCTCTTACTCGTGATGCACCAACACCAACGAACATCTCTACAAAATCAGAACCTGCAAGTGAGAAGAACGGTACATCTGCCTCACCGGCTACAGCCTTAGCAAGAAGCGTCTTACCTGTTCCCGGAGGTCCTACTAAAAGTGCACCCTTAGGAAGCTTTGCACCAATCTTTGAATACTTATCTGGATTATGAAGAAAATCCACTATCTCTGTAAGCGACTCCTTCGCCTCATCCTGTCCTGCTACATCTTTAAATGTAACACCTGTCTTCTTCTGTACATATACCTTAGCGTTATTCTTGCCGACACCCATGCCGCCCATCATACCGCCGCCTTTGGATATTCTTCTATATACAAAGGCAAATATTATATATATGAATAAGAATGGTAATACATATGCAACCAGAAATTCTACTATTGATGAATTAGAATCTGGTATATAACCTGAGAATTCAATACCTTTTCTCTTGAGTAATGGAACAAGTGTGTCATCATTAACATATCCTGTGTATAGTATGTGTAGCCTAACTTGTTCGCTTCCGGAGTATCCCCTGCACTGTCAACTGGTGTAATAAGAATTCTATCCTGTTCAAGTGCAACGCTCTTTACTTCATCATTATTAACCATCTCTATGAACTCATTATAAGTTATCTCCTTATAAGTAGCATTCTTTACGAGATTGTTAAGCATTGTTATTCAATAAATGTAATAACCGCAGCAATTATAATAAAGACAATAAGACTGGTGTTCTTAGGCTTTTATTATTGTTATTATTGCCGCCACCATTATTCCTGTTGTTATTATTACCACCACCGTAATTATTACCGTTGTTGTAATTATCCATTCGGCTTCTCCATTCCTAGTTCTTTATACTCTCATCGTCTGATAACTTACATTAACAGACAATACCCATTATAAAGAAGGAATATTTATAAATCAACCTTTAATAAAAGGTTTCATACTATTTATTTTTATTAAGATTTTAAAATATATCTATCCGCTTGAACTTTTTAATCAATATAATATTGCTTATCATAATAACAAGACAGCTTACAACTATAATATGCAATGGATTTATTATTCCACCTGAAATATAAGATGTATTAACATACATAAAAGCATTGCCTATGCACAAAGCATTTCTGATATATGCAGATAATATAACTACCATAACTACCATCATATATCCTACTTCTGAATTAATTATAAATGATACCATTAACTGTAAACTTCCCAATGCCAATGAAGTTATATATGACATTAACAATAGCTTTAAAAAATACAACCGATGTATTACAGTTATTCGCTAATTCAACACCTGTAATCCTGTATGCAAGTTCTGTATTAATAGCACAGCCAATATTACCCTGTAAATTTATTATGCAGACTAATTCAAGCGTAAGCAAGCATACACAAATATACCGTTGATAAAGCACACCATACCCAGACCATCTTTCCAGCAATCCAGCTTATTCTGCTCTTTGTTCTAACTATTATATATCTTGCCCTGCTGTCATAATCTTCCCTCGCATAATCGCCTATAATAAATGCTATAATTAACTGAAATAAAAGATATACAACTGATGGCAGTTCCGCTATTCCGTTGGATACTTCTATCAGCTTTCCCCTGAAACAATATATCCATATGTCGGCTATTGTAAAACCTGTATTATCTATTTTCCCTTCCTGTATCAAATTATTATATGTATATATGTACATAACTGAGATTAATAGGGTTATAACAATTATAACAATATATTTATAAAACTTCTGTAATATTCCCTCTTTGATATCTAATAAAACCATATCATTATTCCTTATACATAATATCTTTTTTTTGCACAATACACAGTGAAATTATATATATTATCAAACACAGAAGCGCAGGATATAAAAGACACCTTACTGGTCCAATACCATATTTTCTAACCATCTGTCCAGGCATCATTGTAATTCTGCTAAACAACACCTTGGTCAAATATGTATATCTGTCAAGACATACCCATATAATTGAAGCCAACATTCCAAGACTTTTATTACTGCTTATCCAATATACAATCTGCGAAATAATAACTGTTATAAACAATATTGAAAATATCTGCACACTTAAATATACAGCCATTTCATATACAGATGGACATTTTTCCATAGTATAACCGGATACAAATCTAAATCTGCTATTCTCCATATCCCAGTTACATATTTTAATATGCACATTAAATATTTTTAATATAATGCATAACCCAATAATATTAATCAGAAGAATACTTGTCATTTCCATACATTTTGCCGTTATATTTTGCAAATATTATTCCAATAATGTCTTATGCTTTTATAACGGATAATAACTGCACACCTATGACTGCTTCTTAAATCTGCCTGAATTATAACTGACAAAAAAATAAGCAGTATCATTTCAAAACCATAATATTCACTATATAAAATATTATCATATATACATACCTCTCCTTTGTCCGGACGGCTAATTCCATACACTATATATGTATAAATAAATGCAGCAATTATAAGAATTTCACATAAAATCAATATTTCTTTTCTTAATTTCATCTCATATTCTGCTGTTCTAAGACCATTTTTCTTCAATAACATATTTATATTCATCTACCCACTTTATATATTTAATACAAACATAATTTTTTGAGGATAGGTACGATATACAAGATGAAATTCCTCTTTTGATATATCAGCATTTTCCGGCACATTAAGAGCATATGCCATCTTTATATCTGTACTTTCCCCCGACTTTAAGTTGACCTTATTACACTCACTGCTTGCTCCGTTACTCCATCCAGATGGCATACATTCCATAACAAAATTATAAATTAATGCCTCAATATTCTTATCTTCATCTGACTGGTTGCATATATTAAGCCTTACATATATATATTTATAATCTTTTTTACTTTTTTCAGTTTTGTTATTATATTCTCATCTGTGAACTTAGTTATTGTCTGCTGCGTATTATCCATAAGTTCACTTTCCTCAAGTTCAATTCTAAGTCCTTCAACTTCCAAGGCTTCTTCACAGGTGTAAATAACTTCTTGCGCTTCTGGAAATGCCGCATTTATCTTAATATAATTGACTGCCCACACAAATATCATTATAGCTATGCAAATACCTATAACAATCAACTTAACCTTGCGGTTTAATTTAAAATTCTTATAAAACTTCATTATGCATCCCCCTATACATATATACAGCAAATGTAATGCCGCATATTATTATGTATTCAATAATCAGGTTCAATAAAGTGTTATTATATGAATACCCAACCGTCATTATTCTGATAGGATTATATTTTTCTAAATTAAAAAATCCCTGAATTATATAGCAAAAAATAATTAAGAAGAAATGGAAATATCATTGTTATAAAATACACTGGAACTATCTGGCTTAACATAACACTAAAAGTGGTAAATAAGCCTGTATACAAAAATATAATCATCAATTCAATAAATATATAAATATACGGATGTGTATATGATACGCCTGATAAAAGACTAAATCCCCGTGGTTCATAAAAATCCAACTACTGCCTGCATTTTTACCGAAGGTAGTATTATTGAACAGGCTATCAAATTCATCAACAACGGAACTACAACAACTATTCCTCCAGCTATATGTGAAACCACACATTTAACTATAAGGTAATATTTTTTATCAATTCTGGTATATATATTTTCTATATACCCACTCTTTATATCAGAAACTGCACTATAACCATATGCGAATACTGCCATAAGCGGCATTATCATAATATATAACTGTCTAAGCGGAATTGCATTTTTCTGCAATGAGAAAAACCACGAATTAAACACTGTATTGATAGTATTTCCTATGCTTCCATCAAATGTACCTATTATATCTTTACTGTATCTTAACGGAGCTATAACAAATTCTATTCCTGTTATTACAATTCCCAACAACAACATAAGCCAAAACATCCTGCTTTTAAAAGCTCTTTCCACTTCTATCCTTAACAATGCACCTATCCTCATAGTTTTGTTCCTTTCTATAATTAATCAGGAATTCCTATTCACTCTCTTGATATATTATCCAATATTACTAATGGTGCTTTTTTTCCTTGAGTAGCTGGATTTATTTCTAATTCAAGACAAGGATTTATAAGCAACTGACTATAACTGCCATCATTGTCTGTATAGTTGTCTAGCACCTTAAATAAAACAATATATACTTTTTCTTCACCTGCATTTATATCATCATATAAACAATGTGTTGTCCTTTCATATGAAGATGGATATATTGCCGCACATTCAGATAAACGGTAATATTTATTATCATCATAATAATTGCCTATGCTTGCCATTCCTATTGGACACTCTGCTGTATTGCTGGCAATATTCTTTACTTTTATATACACATACACAAGGCTCATATTCTCCGAATTATAATTACTAAGTGAACCTTTCTGTATCCACTCTGTCTTAAAATATTGTGATGCTTCCAGTTCTATTTCATCATAAGTCTTATCTATTATTACTTTCTGAACCGTTATTTCAAAATCTGAAATATTCACACTGTCATTACATTTATACACACCACCATAATGTTCAACTGCATTTGCTTCCATACTTGTAAGTGAATTTTCTGTTGTGCTTTCTGATTGCTGGTCTTTGTACGGATTGTCAGCTTTTGTTGTCTGTGAATATCTGGAATTATCTATAACTATATCTGTAGCTTTGCTTATTACATCCACACAACATAATAAGCATTACCACAGTTACACACACTATATACTTCTTCATATACTCTACAGGCTTGTATAACATCAGCTATACAAGCCTTCCCCCCTTTCTACGACTGTTTCTTATTTTATTTGAGCTTAATACTCGCCAGCTTTCCTTTTCCGTATGCCAGACTTCCATACGAATTATAAAATAAAAGCATATCATCAAGCCTGTCCTCATCTACAAGATATCCCGCTATTATATGTATGTTTTCATTAGGATTAACACTTGTTCTATTAACACTTTGTGCATCTCTGACTATTCCCAATGAAGACTTAAACATTACACACAATGGATATCCCTCACTATTAACAAAGCTATTAGAATAACACTCCCTTGGTATCATAAGCTTTCCATTATGTCTGTACAGACTACATATCTGAGGTATAAGTCTTACATTCTGTATATACTCATCACTTGTATTCTCAACACTTATATCCACTAATACCAATCTTGTTGATATAGTTTCTGCTTCATAATATGAATTAAGTGTGCTCACTCCATCGCCCATATTATAAGTTACAGGTCTTTTATATTTAATAAATGTTCCATCCTCATTAATTAATTCACCTAATAATTCTGATGAAATCCAGTTACTCTTATCTGATATATTATTGTTTTCTTCATTAATCAGACTGTCTTCCAAATCTTGTATTGAACTTATAACTGTATAATTATTAACTGTATATTCAAGCTTATTACTGCTATACATATCCATATCCGCCATATTAAATTTATCATTTAATTTATAATTTATATCAGTATACTCACCTGCATATATGTCCTCATTATCTTCCTTCACATACTCATCCCTATATATCCTGTAATTAGCCTGTGCCGCTTCACTTTCATCACATTCCACAAGTTCAATATTTTTAACTAATTCCTGTAATAAATCTTCTGATGTATTATTCTGTGCTTTTATCTCTATTGCATATCCATAATCACTATATACTGCAAATATATCATTAATATAATTACCATTATTAGTATTTACAGCATTTTCCCCATAACTATGCGTAAACCATACTATTTTCTTATCACTGTATTCTGTTTCTTTTACATCAGTTATGTATTTAAGCTGTATATCTTCATTATCATTAAGTCCTATAAGCATTACCGATATATTTTTATCTTTTTAAATTATCATTTCCTGCATACGAAAGTTTATAATTGCTTCCATCTGTTTCTATATCGTAACCACTTAAATCTGTATTGAAATTTATTTTTACATTTGTATGGAATTTAGTATTTGCATTATAATCGCTGTCTTTTCTCAAGCCTAAATCATAGCTGTAATTTCCAGTCTTTTTAATATTAATATTATAGTAACTAACTATCTTCTCTGCCGCTAATACTGTACACGGAATTAATATCATTGCTAATATTACCGCAGCCGCAATCCTGTCATATTTTCTTGTAAATAGCCTCTTAATACTTCTTATTGAACTTATTTTTCTATTATTATTAAAATTTTTTATTACAGTATTTTCTTTGCCTGTTGCTTTATGTTCATTTACACTTTCCAGACTTCTAAGAAATTCTTCTTTTCTATTCTTGTAACTATCTGAAAATTCGTGTACATAATCACTGTAAGTATCCAATTCATCTATAAGCAGATTATCTTTAACATTCTGACTATCACTTTTTTTATTATTGGTAAAAATGTTTTTGTTATCAGTCATCTTATATCCTCCGTTACATTTTCTAACTTTTCCGCAA